>ERZ857982.238-NODE-238-length-92760-cov-9.593636_pt1 | contig 92760 bp, 77 predicted proteins | sample MGYA00519955_ERZ857982 | MGnify/ENA primary metagenome ERZ857982 (study PRJEB31778, sample SAMEA3449416) | human gut metagenome | biome: human gut; feature: human-associated habitat; material: faeces | place: United Kingdom | collected 2010/2012 ... | reverse complement strand
CCCTTTTGGAAAAGGGTCTCCCTCTCCCCTCATGCTCCCCTCTCCCTTCCCAAAACTTTTGCTCTGGTCCCCGGCAGGTGGCGTAACGCCACAGGCGGAAAAAAGATGGCCAGTCCCCCGGAGAGGATGGAGGACGGCACGATTGGCCTTGCTCAGGCATAAAAAGCGCCCGGTCACAACGACCGGGCACTTTTGCATTGGCAGGGTGGGGGACCGGGCAGGCCGTGTTTCCTCCACTGTGTACCATGGCGTCCACTTGGGGCAGTCGGGGCTGCGGTCCAAGGGGCAGGAGGAGGACTGCGGGACGCCCTTGTCCCCTGCTCAAAGGATGTCCAGACGAGAGGAGCCCGGTCAGGAACTGACCGGGCTCCTCTCGTCTGGCGGTCCTTCATCCGAAGACGGGGACCTGCATGCAGATCGGAAGAAAAGGTTTTGGAAGGGAGGGGGAAAGGCCGACCAGGGGCGGCCCGCAGGGCCGTGCCCGTTACGACGAAGGAAGTTACGGGCATCGAGAGCTGGCTGGAGGGAGGACCTTTTCCCCGAAAAGGTGTCCCTCCCCCTCAGCTTTCCCTTTGAGTCTGACGTTACGACCTACAGCTGTGCCAGACCAATGCCGGGCAGAGCGGCTTCGAGACCGGCGCCCAGGCGGAAGAGGCCGGCTTCGTCAAAGGCCTTGCCGATGAGCTGCATGCCCACGGGCATCCTGCTTTCGGCGGCCATGCCCACGGGCAGGGACAGGCCGGGCAGACCGGCCAGGTTCAGGGACAGGGTGTAGGCGTCCATGAGGTACATCTGCAGCGGATCGGCGCTGTGGCAGCCCATTTCCCAGGCCGTGACGGGGGAGACGGGGGCCAGCAGGGCGTCGCACTGTTCGAGGGCGGCCAGGTATTCGTCGCGGATAAGGCGGCGGACCTGGGCGGCCTTGCGGAAGTAGGCGTCGTAGTAACCGGAGGAGAGCACATAGGTGCCCAGCAGGATGCGGCGCTTGACTTCCTGGCCGAAGCCTTCGCTGCGCGAGCGCACATAGAGCTCGGCCAGCTGCTTGACGTCGGCGGCACGATGGCCGTAGCGCACGCCGTCGAAGCGGGCCAGGTTGGAGCTCGCTTCGGCCATGGCGATGATGTAGTAGGTGGCGATGGCCGCATTGGTATGCGGCAGGCTCACTTCCACGATCTCGGCACCTTCGGCGCGGGCCGTTTCGATGGCTTTTTCGCACACGGCGCGCACTTCGGGGGCCAGACCTTCGGCATAGAATTCCTTGGGCAGGCCCAGGCGGGCGCCCTTGAGGGAAGGCGCGGCGGCAGCGGCGTCATAGTCGTCCACGGGGCGGGGATCGCAGGTGGCGTCGCGCTGGTCATGACCGGCGATGACGCCCAGCACGCGGGCGCAGTCGGCCACGCTGCGGCCCAGGGGACCGATCTGGTCCAGGGAGGAGCCGTAGGCGATGAGGCCGTAACGGGACACGCGGCCGTAGGTGGGCTTGATGCCGGTGCAGCCGCACAGGCTGGCTGGCTGGCGGATGGAGCCGCCGGTATCGGAGCCCAGGGAGGCGAAGCACTGGCAGGCGGCCACGGATGCGGCGGAACCGCCGCTGGATCCGCCGGGCACGCGCTGGAGATCCCAGGGGTTGTGCGTGGTCTTGTAGGCGGAATTCTCCGTGGTGGAGCCCATGGCGAACTCGTCGAGGTTGTTCTTGCCCAGGATCACGGCACCGGCCTCACGCAGGCGCTGCACGGCAAAAGCGTCGTACACGGGCATGTAGCCTTCGAGGATGCGGGAACCGGCAGTGGTGGGCATGCCCTGGGTGGACAGGGCGTCCTTGACGGTGACGGGCACGCCCCAGAGGGGCTGGGAGGCGTCGGGGCCCTGGGCGTCCAGCCGGCGGGCACGGGCCAGAGCGCCTTCGGCATCCACATGGAGCAGGGCGCCCACGCGTTCTTCAGTGGCGGCGATGCGGTCGAGGCAGGCGCGGGTGGCTTCTTCGGCACCGATCTCTTTCTTTTGCAGGGCATCGGCCAGCGCGGTCAGGTTCAGCGAGCAGATCTCGTTCATGATGCGTCTCCTTTAGACGATGCGCGGCACGATGAAATAGTCTTCATCATGTTCGGGAGCGTTGCCCAGTACGTCCTCACGGCGACGCTTGCGCTCGGGCTGGTCGTCGCGCATGGGGGTGGCATGGCTCACGGGGCTGTAGAGGGGTTCCACGGCGCTGGTGTCCACCTGGGCCAGCACATCCATATAGGCGAGGATGTCGCCGAACTGGCGGGCAAAGAGGGCCTTTTCCTCGTCACTGACGGCAAGGCGGGACAGTTGGGCCATGTGGGCCACGACGTCCTGGCTGATATTCTTGTTTTCGGACATGGGATCTACCTTGAGGTGCACCGTTATCGGGCGGTACGGGTTGTGCCGGTGGTGGCCGGCGAAAGGCGCAGTTTGTACGACGGCTGGGGCGTGGTGGACAGGGGTGCCACACCGGGCGTCGGGGACGTGGCCGCGGGCGTGTTGAGCACGGCAGGGCCGGCCGACATGCCGGGCAGGCCCGGGATGAGGGAGTTGCCCTGCTCGTCCACGGTGGGCAGCCCCTGCATGCGCAGGGCGGCACGCTGCAGGATGGCTTCACGCATGTTGCGGAAGCGGGTCAGATCCAGCGGCTCCATACCGTTGGCGCCGGGCTGGAACAGATGCAGTTTCTGGTGGGCGATGCCTTTTTCGTCCCAGGAAAGGGGAGCCATGGTCCACTGGATCTTCATGTTGGCAGCCTGGGCATTGACCGTGGCGGCCGGGGGGCGGCTGTCGAAGGCCATGCGCACGGCAAAGCGCACGAAGTCATAGCCCAGGGCCACCCAAAAATCGGTGCCGGGGGCCCGCAGGGCGGCGGGGGCCTGCGTGGCGTCCCAGGCGGCGGGGAAGACGGCCAGGGCATAGCGGTCGGGCTCGGCCACGGTCTTGCCGTCCAGGCCCTGCTCCCACAGGGTTGTGCCCAGCAGCACGAGGCGGTCCTCGCCGTTGTACATCAGGCTGGTGGTCAGCAGGTTCATGTTCTTCCAGGAGTCGGGCAGGAAGAGCGCCTCGAACTGCGTCTGGGGGATGGGCGCGGTGATGTTCTCCTGGGTGGTCGGATTGATGAGCGTGGCGGCCTGGCCGCTCCAGGTGCTGGACTGACCGGGCGTGTAGCTGGCCGAATGCAGGGTGATGCCCATGCCGGTGAGCTTCTGGTCCAGCAGGCCGGTCATGCGGGGGCCGTAGTTGTCCGTGGGATAGAAGGCGCCAAAGGTGCGCAGGCCCAGGTCTTCGGTGACGAAGCTCACCAGACGGTCGATCTGGTCCTGGGGGCTGGGAAAGAAGCGCCAGGCCCGCACGCCTTCGTCACCGGGCAGCAGGCTGGGCATGAAGGCGAAGAAGACGCGCTTTTCCAGCATGCCGGACGTCTGGAGCTGCTTGAAGACGGGGGCCTGCAGGGGGCCGCCCACCATGACGCAGTTGGGGGGCAGGGCGGCAAGCTGGGCGTTCCAGTCGGGCTTGCTGGTATCCACCATATGCAGCTGGGCCAGCAGACCGCCGGCCTGGAGTTCACGCAGGGCGATCTCGGCGCCGTTGCGGATCTTGGCGCTTACGCCGGCATAGGGGCCGCCGCTGGGCAGGGCCAGGGCGATGTGAGGCCCCGTGGGCGTGGCGGGCTTGGGAGCCGGAGCCTTGCTGGGAGCGGAGGAAGAGAACTGGCAGGCGCTGAGCGCCAGAGCCAGGAGCAGCAGGATCGGGAGAAAAACGCGGGACGAGCAGCTGTTTTTCATGGCAGTACAGGGCTGAAAGGATGCGTCGTTTCCGGACGCGGGACGGGCCGGGACCGGATGGCCGGTGATGGCATGCCTCAGGCAGGCGGCATGACGGACATGCTGCCGGGCACGGGACGGGCAGGAGCGGCGTTCCCGGGCAAGTCTGGAATCATAGCCCGCTCTGCGGCGTGGCGCAAGGGGCGGGAGAGAGGCAGGCGGGGAGGGGAAAGGGACAAAAAAACGCGACGCGCCCAAGGATTGGATTGGAGCGGAGCGCGTCGCGGCTGTGCCTGTGGGAGGCACAAATATGGAGGTCTTCCGGCGTGCCGGAAGGGGGGACCATCTGCAAATCCAGAAAGTTATGCAGCAAAAAAAAATTTTTGTAACGATGCGTCATGGCAGGAAATATCCTTGTCCCGACAAAGCGTTTCCCGGCAGCGGCCGGCGGTGTGCGCAGGGCTTGTTGCAGGCCGTGTGCGGGGCTGCGGCCATCCCCGTTCCATGCCCTGTGCGGGGCCGGAGACGAAAAATGCGGAAGCTCCGGGGAGCTTCCGCAAAGGGGATCAGCGGCGCGGGGGATGGTCCCGCCTGTCGTCGCGGCGGTCATGGACGGGGATGGGCTTGTTGTCCCCGTGGCGGGGTTCCGGGCGGGGAGACACATGGGGCGGCGGCGCAGGCTTGCCGGGCTGGGCCCTGTGCGGCGGTGGCGGCGGTTGCCGGTGATGGCGCGGCGGTGGCGGGTCGTCATACCAGGGGTCATTGTCATGCACACAGCCTGTCCCCAGGACGAAGAGCCCGGAGAGCAGGATCAGGGCCAGGACATGCAGGAGCCTGACAAAAGCGGGATGCGTACGCATAGGCACTCCTTGGTTCCCTCCAGGATAGCACCCCCGGCCAAGGAACAAAAGAGGCCGCGGGCATAAAAAAAGGGACGGCCCCGAAGGGCCGTCCCTGAGATGCATAGGGTATGGGGATTATTTCTTCACTTCGGTGAAGTCGGCGTCCACCACGTCGTCGTTGTTGTTGCCCTGGGCGGCACCGGCGCCGGGGTTGGCGCCCGCACCGGGCTGCTGGGCACCGCCGTTGGGGGCCTGCTGCTGGTAGAGCTGTTCGGCCAGCTTGTGGGAAGCCTTGGCCAGCTCTTCGGTGGCAGCCTTGATGGCGGCGGCGTCATCGCCTTCCATGGTCTTGCGCAGGGCGGCGATCTTGCCTTCCACGTCGCTCTTCACAGCGGCGTCCACCTTGTCGCCCAGATCGTTCAGGGACTTTTCGGTGCCGTAGATCAGGCTGTCGGCGTGGTTGCGGGCCTCGATGGTCTCCTGCTTTTTCTTGTCTTCGCTGGCGTGGGCTTCAGCTTCACGCACCAGGCGCTGGATGTCTTCTTCGGACAGACCGGAAGAGGACTGGATCTTGATGGACTGTTCCTTGCCGGTGCCCATATCCTTGGCGGACACGTTGACGATACCGTTGGCGTCGATATCGAAGGTCACTTCGATCTGCGGCACGCCACGGGGTGCCGGCGGGATGCCGGTCAGGTCGAAGCGGGCCATGGTCATGTTGTCGGCCGCCATGGGACGTTCGCCCTGCAGCACGTGGATGGACACGGAGGGCTGGTTGTCAGCGGCCGTGGTGAACACGTTGCTCTTGCGGGTGGGGATGGTGGTGTTGCGGTCGATCAGCTTGGTGAACACGCCGCCCATGGTCTCGATACCCAGGGACAGGGGCGTCACGTCCAGCAGCAGCACGTCCTTCACGTCACCGGCCAGGATGCCGCCCTGGATGGCGGCGCCCATGGCCACCACTTCGTCGGGGTTCACGGAACGGTTGGGATCCTTGCCGAAGAACTCGCCCACCTTCTTCTGCACCAGGGGCATACGGGTCATGCCGCCCACCAGGATGACTTCGTCGATCTGGTTGGGGGAAAGACCGGCGTCGGCCAGAGCCTTCTGGCAGGGAGCGATGGTGCGGTCCACCAGGTCGCTGACCAGGGCTTCCAGTTTGGCGCGGGAGAGCTTGACCACCAGGTGCTTGGGACCGGTCTGGTCGGCGGTGATGAAGGGCAGGTTCACTTCCGCTTCCATGGAGGTGGACAGGTCCTTCTTGGTCTTTTCAGCGGCTTCTTTCAGGCGCTGCAGGGCCATGCTGTCCTTGGACAGGTCGATGCCGTTTTCCTTCTTGAATTCTTCCACCAGGTAGTTGATGACGCGCTGGTCGAAGTCTTCGCCGCCCAGGAAGGTGTCACCGTTGGTGGCGAGCACTTCCACCACGTTGTCGCCCACTTCCAGGATGGAGATATCGAAGGTGCCGCCGCCCAGGTCGAACACGGCGATCTTTTCGTTGGCCTTCTTGTCGAAACCGTAGGCCAGGGAGGCGGCCGTGGGTTCGTTGATGATACGCTTCACTTCCAGACCGGCGATGCGGCCGGCGTCCTTGGTGGCCTGACGCTGGGCGTCGTTGAAGTAGGCGGGCACGGTGATGACGGCTTCGGTCACGGGTTCGCCCAGGTAAGCTTCGGCGTCGGCCTTCAGCTTGGCCAGGATCATGGCCGAAACTTCAGGAGCGGTGTAGGTGCGGCCGTCCACTTCCACACCGGCGTCGCTGTTGGCGGCGGAGGTGATGGTGTAGGGGGAATGCTCCTTCCAGCGGTCCACTTCAGGAGAAGCGTATTTGCGGCCCATCAGACGCTTGATGGCGAAGATGGTGCGCTTGGGGTTGGTCACGGCCTGACGTTTGGCGATCTCGCCCACCAGGCGTTCCTTATCGGTGAAAGCCACCACGGAGGGAGTGGTGCGGCCGCCCTCAGGATTGGTGATGCACTTGGGGTCCTTGCCTTCCATGACGTAGACACAGGAGTTGGTGGTCCCAAGGTCGATGCCGATGATTTTGGACATATGTGGATCCTCCTCGGAGAAATAAAAACTGTATCGGTGAACGCCTTGGCGGCGTCTCTTTCGCTTGCGTCCTCTAAGTAAGTCTTTCTGCGTGCTCGTCCAGTGGCAAATGAAAATTTTTTTCTGTGGGCCCGGCATACGGGCAGGGAGGAAAGGGGAAGCGCGGAGGATGGACAATCATGAAAGGACAGACGCCCGGCACTGGCGGCAGGCCCTGTCCCCAGGCCGGGAGGGGCGGGCGGGAGCGCCTCATGACGGCATGACCGGCAGGGGAGCGGGGCCGTTTGCCGAGGGGCGGGACACGACCGGAGCGGAGGGAAAGTAGCCCTGTTCCATGCGATACGGCCTTGCTTTCCCCGCTGGAAAAATGTAGTGAAAAAAGTAACGACTAACATGAAGGGCGCAACGCGCCGAAGAAGGAGGATATATGGACAACAGCAGACGCAATTGCCTGTGTGGCCTCGGTGGTCTGGCCGTGGGCGGGGCCGTGGCGGCCCTGGTGGGTACCGGCGGCAGCATCGCCCAGGCGGCGGCTCCGGCCAAGCGCTTCGAGCAGGTCAACGGCGAATTCGGCTGGAAGCCCCACAAGCTGGATCCCAAGGAATGCGCCAAGGTGGCCTATGAAGGTTACTGGTACAAGGGCTACGCCTGTGGTTACGGTGCCTTCTACAGCATCATCGGTCTGCTGGGCGAAAAATACGGCGCCCCGTACAACCAGTTCCCCTTCAGCATGCTGGAAGCCAACAAGGGCGGCATCTCCGACTGGGGCACCATCTGCGGCGCCCTGTACGGTGCTGCTGCGGCCTATGCCCTGTTCTGGGGCCGCAAGGAACGCACCCCCATGGTCAACGAGCTGTACCGCTGGTACGAAGTGACCAAACTGCCCATCTACAATCCCGGCGATCTGGCCCAGGGCGTCAAGGGCGACCTGCCCAACAACGCTTCCGGCTCCGTGCTCTGCCACATCTCCGTGTCCAAATGGTGTGCCGCCAACAAGATCGAAGCCACCAGCAAGGCCCGCAGCGAACGTTGCGGCCGTCTGACCGCCGACGTGGCCTACAAGGCCGTGGAGATCTTCAACGCCAAGATCGAACAGGGCAAGAACTACAAGGGCACCTTCGCCGTGCAGCCCGCCGTGAGCGGCTGTGGCGAATGCCATCAGACCAAGGGCAACGATGCCAACTGGGCCAAGGGCGTCATGGACTGCACCCCCTGCCACAACGGCGCGGAACCCCTGCTGAACAAGTTCGAAAACCATCCCTAGGTCCGGGACCCCGCTGCCGGGCATACCTGCCTGAAAGCATAGGATAAAAAGAAGGGCGCGGCTCCAAGGAGCTGCGCCCTTTTCGTTTGGCTGGTTCCTGTCGGCCGTATGGCCGGACGCCCTGCCCGCCGGTCGACGGTGTGACGCTGGGGACTACGGGCTTTCTCTTCGTTCTAGCCCACCAGGCTGGAGAAGCTCATGACCAGGCAGAGACCGCCGATGCAGGCCACCGTGGCGGCGTTGCCGTTGCCGGAGGCATTGGCTTCGGGGATGACTTCTTCGATGACCACATAGACCATGGCGCCTGCCGCCGCAGCCAGGGCAAAGGGCAGCAGACTGCCCGCCACCTGGGAGGCGACGGCACCGAGGATGGCGCCGATGGGGGCCGTACAGCCGGAAAAGATGCCGCACAGCCAGGACCGTTTGGCCGAGAAACCTTCGGCCCGCAGGGCCGTGGCCACCACCAGGCCTTCGGGCAGGTTCTGGAGCAGGGTGGTACCGGTGACCATGAAGGCGGAGCTCATCTCCAGGGCCACGCCCGAGGGCAGGGTGCTGCCCGCGGCCACGGCGCCGTACCCCACGCCCATGGTCAGGCCTTCGGGGATGTGGTGCAGGGCCATGGCCGTGACCAGCAGGACGCTGCGGCGCCAGCTGGTGGAAAGGCCTTCCTGCTGCTTCTGGCGGATGTGCAGATGGGGCAGGAGATGGTCAAGGCCCATGAGGAAGGCGGCACCGGCCATGAGGCCGCAGACGATGGGGATGAAATGCAGGCGGCCCATATGGGAGGCCATATCGGCCGCGGGCTGCAGCAGGCCCAGGAAGGCCGCGCCCAGCATCATGCCGCCGGCGGCCCCCAGCATGCAGTCCATGGCCAGACGGGAAAACTCGCGGCGCAGGAAGATGGCACTGGCCCCCAGACTGACCGAGATCCAGGAAAGGATACCGGCAAGCAGGGACTGCAGGATGGGATGACCAAAAAGTGCTTCCATGGAACATTCTCCTTCTGGTTGGTCAGACCGGGCCCGATGTGTCACGCGCTGTTGCAGCAACGCGCGACCGAAGGCGGCCGTAAGGCCGTGCCCGTTGGCCGCGAGGCCATTACGGGCATCGACAGCAACGCGCGACCGGATGGGGCCGCAGGCCGTGCCCGTTGGCCAAAACTCTCGGCAAAAGGCCGGGCGTGGCATCCGGGGCCGTCGGTATGACCGGCGGGGGGCTGTAAGGCGAAAGGTCCACGGAACACACCGCAAAACGGCATCCCTGCGGCCTGCCGCGCCCCCCGGAACGGCAGCCGCCGGACATGCGTACATGACGGCGTGATGAAGACGCCTTCCCGGTATGTGCGGGAAGGAGGGGACGGCGCTGGCCGTCCCTGCGGGAAGATCCCCGTGCCGGGACAGGGGCGGACGGGCCGCCGCCGTTCCCGGGCATGAAAAAAAGAAAGGGCGCCTTGGGCAAGGCTCCCTTTCCCGTCTGGAAATTGCCGGGACGCGCTAGATATCCTGCCGGTATTGCAGGGACTGGCGCAATGTCTCCCGGTCCATGTATTTGACCTCCGCGCCCAGGGGGATGCCCTGGGCAAGACGCGATACCCTGATGTGCGGGAAACGCTTGCGGACGAGGTTCCTGATGAACGACGCCGTGTTCTCCGCATCGATGGTGGCCCCCAGGGCCAGGATGAGCTCGTGGATCTCGCCTTCCTCCAGCCGGGAGATGAGGCGGTCGAGGTCGAGGCTGTCGCTGTCCATGTTGGCCAGCGGGGCCAGTAGGCCGCCGAGGATCATGTACTGGCCGTGATAGAAGCCGCCTTCGTCCAGGGTCAGCATGCTGTCCCACTCGTTGACCAGGCAGAGCGTGTCCCGGGAGCGGTTCTCGTCCTTGCAGATGTCACAGGGATCGGTGGCCGAAAGGCCGCCGCAGCGCGAACACAGGTGCAGATTGTCCCGCAGGTCGTGGATGCCCTTGCCCAGGCGCCGGGTCTCGGCCTCGGGCCACTTGAGCAGGGTCATGGCCACGCGCATGGCCGACTTGGGGCCAAGCCCGGGCAGGCGCGCCAGCTGTTCCACCAGGGCGCGCAGCGGTTCGGGAATCTGGCTGTGCATGGCCTAGAACACGCCGGGAAGGCGGATGCCGCCGGAGATGGCGCTCATCTCGCGGTCCAGGGTCTCGCGGGCGATGCGGCCGGCTTCATTGACGGCAGCCATGATGAGGTCCTGCAGCATTTCCACGTCGCCGCCTTCCAGGGCCTTGGGGTCGATGGTGAGGCCGCGCAGTTCCTGCTTGCCGGAGACCACGGCCTTGACCATGCCGCCGCCGCTGCTGGCTTCGTAGGTGCGTTCGTTGAGTTCGTTCTGCAGCTTGGCCAGCTTGTTCTGCATGACCTGCGCCTGGCGCAGGATATCGTTCATGTTACGCATGGGTATCTCCTTGGTTGGATTCGGTACAATGTTCGATATTGGCGTTGAGCAGACGGAGGCAGGCCTGCATCTCGGGCCTGTTCCGAAATTCTTCTATCAGTTCCGCCTCGGTACGGGCCTGACGCGGGGCCACGAACTCCAGGCGCAGATGCCCGGCGCCCCAGGCCGCCAGAGCCTGTTCCAGCTGGGGCCGCTGCTTCTCGGTCTGATGCAGCAGGGTCTCGGCCCGCGGAGTCAGGCGCAGGCAGTCCGCTTCCCAGCTGGCGCGCAACTGGCGCAGCAGATGGAGCTGCGGCGCGGCCTCGCCCTTTTCCAGACGCTGGGCGCAGAAATCACAAAAGGCCTGCCAGTCGGGACGGAAGCCTTCCGCAGCCGCAGGGGCTGCCGGACGCGTCTCCACGGCAGGTGCTGCCGGAGGCACGGGGGCCGTCGTCGCGGCCGGTGCCACAGGGGCGGCCGGAGCTGCGGGCCGGGCAGGTTCCACCGGCGCGGCGGCCGGGATGTCGTCAGCTTCGATCATGCCCGCTTCGCTGGGCCCCACATGCTCCGGATGTTCCGGGGCCTCGGGTCGGGGCTGGGCGGTTTTCGGGGCCGAGGTTTCCGTCACCCGTGCGGGACGGGCTGTCTGTCCCGCGGGCATTTCCCGCTGGGGCCGGGCGCAACTTCCGGGCTGCCGGGAGGGCGCAGGCTCGGGAGCGGGTTCGCTGCTGCCGGCAGCGGCGCTCTTTTCCGCCGGGGTCCCGTGTTCACGGGCGCGGGCCGCCGGGGCCCGGACAGGTGCGGCATGGCCCATGTCCCGGGGCGGGAGGGGGCTGCCTTCCTGCCTGTCGTGAGCGGGATGCCCCTGTACGGGCGCGGACGGTGCCGGGACGCTGTCCATGCGCTCCAAAGGCAGCAGCTGCGGCAGCAGGGCCAGGTTGAGCAGCAATAGCTCCAGGGCTGCGGCCGGCTCGGGATTCTGCACGATGCCGCGCTGGGCGTCCAGTACCATCTGCCAGGCCGCGTGCAGGTGACCGGCGGAGAAACGCGGGGCCAGGCCCTGCCAGAAAAGGATTTCCTCGCCGGGCAGGCCCAAAGTGGGCGCCACGGCCTCGCCGCCCTGCCGCAGCAGGAACAGGTCGCGCAGATGTCCGGCCAGCTCGCGCACGAAAAATCCGATGTCCACCCCCTGGCGGAACAGGCTGGCGCACAGCTGGGAGACGGCGGCGCAGTCCCGGGCATGGAGGGCGTCGAAGAGGTCGGCGAACAGTTCCTGTCCGGCCAGTCCCAGCACTTCGCGGGTCACGGCGCTGGTGAGGTTGTCGCCGCCCAGGGCCAGGGTCTGGTCCAAAAGGGACATGCTGTCGCGCACGCTGCCCGCGGCCCGGCGCGCGATGAGGCGCACGGCGCCTTCCTCGAAGGGGACGTTCTCCTTGTTCAGGACCTGGGAAAGGTGCTGCACGAGGGCGTCCTCGCCCAGATGGCGGAAGACGAAATGCTGGCAGCGGCTGACGATGGTGATGGGGAACTTGTGCGCCTCGGTGGTGGCGAAGATGAAGACCACGCGCGCGGGCGGCTCCTCCAGCGTCTTGAGCAGGGCATTGAAGGCGCTGCGCGAGAGCATGTGGGCTTCGTCGATGATGAAGACCTTGTAGCGGCCCTCCATGGGGGCGTAGCCGATGTTCTCGCGCAGGGCGCGGGCGTCTTCCACACTGTTGTTGGAGGCGCCGTCGATCTCGGTGACGTCCACATGGCTGCCCTGGGTGATCTTGCGGCACTGGTCGCACTGGTTGCAGGGCTCGGGGCCCGGCGCATGGCGGCAGTTGAGGGCCTTGGCGAAGATGCGGGCGATGGTGGTCTTGCCCACGCCGCGCGTGCCGCTGAGCAGATAGGCGGCGGCGACCCGGTCTTCGGCGGCGGCACGGGAGAGCACGGCCTTGACCATGTCCTGTCCGGCGACCTGGGCAAAGGTCTGGGGGCGGTATTTTGCGGCGAGGGAGAGGTGCTTCATGAAAAAAACGGCAGGGCGCGCCTGTCCCCCTGAAGGTTACAGGCGCGCCGGAAGAGAGTGCTAGAACGTGTAGTGGCTCAGCCAGTCGGCGTACTTGGCGTTCTGGCCCTTGACCACGCCGAAGTATTCCTTCTGCAGGTGCTTGGTCACAGGACCGGCATGGCCGGCGCCGATGGTGCGGTTGTCCACTTCGCGGATGGGCGTGATCTCGGCGGCGGTACCGGTGAAGAAGGCTTCGTCGGCGATGTACAGCTCGTCGCGGGTGAACTGCTGTTCTTCCACGGTGTAGCCCAGGTCGCGGGCCACCTTCATGACGGAGTCACGGGTGATGCCGCCCAGGATGGAGGTCCAGGGCGTGGTCTTGATGATGCCGTCACGCACGATGAAGATGTTTTCACCGGTGGCTTCGGAAACGAAACCGTTGGTGTCCAGCATCACGGCTTCGTCGTAGCCGTCTTCCTTGGCTTCGATCTTGGCCAGGATGGAGTTCACGTAGTTGCCGGCGGCCTTGGCCTTGCTCATCAGGGTGTTGACGTGCATGCGGGCGAAGGAGCTGGTCTTGGCGCGGATGCCCATTTCCAGGGCTTCGGGGCCGAGGTAGGCGCCCCAGGGCCACACGGCGATGATGGTGTGGACCTTGTTGTTGCCGGGGTAGACGCCCATTTCGCCATCACCCACGAAGGACAGGGGACGGATGTAGCCTTCCTTCATCTTGTTGGCCTTCAGGGTGTCCAGGATGCCCTGGCTGATCTCGTCGACGGTGTAGGGAATGTTCAGACGCAGGATCTTCGCGGAATTGAGTAGGCGCTGGCTGTGTTCCTTCAGGCGGAAAACGGCGGAAGTGCCGTCAGCACAGGCATAGGCGCGGATGCCTTCGAAAACGGCGCTGCCGTAATGCAGGGCATGGGTGAGAACGTGAACCTGGGCGTCGGCCCAGGGGACCATTTTGCCGTCAAACCAGATGAAATCGGTCGTTTGCATGATACATTCCTCAATATATTCCGCGATATTGGCCAGGCCGGATCTTCCGCGCGCGGCGGGGCCTGTCCGAAGGGTAAAAATTTACTGGAAAGCGCCGCGTATGGCAAGCGTCCGCGGGCAGGAAGATGCGCTGCCCGCAACGGGAAGAGGCGGGAGCCCGCTACCGGGCTGCCGTGCCGCAGCGAGGAGAGCTCCGGCACCCTTCCGGCGGGGCATCCCGGGCCGCTTTCCTGCATCCCGGCGGCAGTTGGGCATCCTCCGGCGGTCTTTCCGGCCCCTCCCCGTATGCCGGGCCGGGGACTCTCCCCGTCAGGGCAGTGGACGGGCCTTGCTTGTCAGTGGCGGGACGAAAGTTTACAACCCAGCAGACAAACATTTCAGGCAGCGATGCCTGTGGAGGCAGCATGACAGCGCAGACGTTTCTGGGGATCGATGCGGGCGGCACGCATACCGATGCCGTGCTTTGCGGGCCGGAAGGCATCCTGGCCGGGGCCAAGGCGCCCACCTGCCACGAAGATCTGCCCTCTTCGGTGCGTGCGGCACTGGCCGCTCTGGAAAAGGCTCTGGAAGAAAAATTCGGCCCCGAGGGCCCGGCGCGCCTGCGTGCCGCGGACCGGGTGACCGTGGGCACCACCCTGGCCGTCAACGCCCTGGTGCAGGGCCGGGCCGACCGCGTGGCCCTGGCGCTGAGCGCCGGGCCTGGTCTGGCGCCCGCCCGTTTCGCCATCGGGGACGACGTCTGCATCCTGCCCGGCGGTCTGGACCATCGCGGCGTGGAAGTGACGCCGCTGGATACCCGCCCCCTGGCCGACGCCTGCGCCGCCTGGAAAAAGAAGGGCGTGCGGGCCGTGGCCTGCGTGGGCAAGTTCTCGCCCCGCAATGCCGCGCATGAGCTGGCCATGGCCGACGTGGTGCGCGCTGCCGGACTCACGCCCGTGTGCGGGCACAGCCTGTCCGGCGAACTCAATTTTCCGCGCCGCATCGCCACGGCCTATTACAATGCCGCCGTGGCCCGCATCGTGGACGGCTTTTTGACCGCCGTGGAGCAGAGCCTGCAGGCAGCGGGCATCCGGGCCCCCCTGCGTCTGCTCAAGGCCGACGGCGGGGCCGTCCCGGCGGCCCTGGCCCGGCAGGAACCCGTGCAGTCCGTCCTGTCCGGCCCGGCGGCCAGCGTCATGGGCATACTGGCCCTGTGTCCCGCCGTGGCGGAAGATGCCTGCTCCGTATTGCTGGACGTGGGCGGCACCACCACGGACGTGGCCCTGTTCGCCCAGGGCTCGCCGGTGGTGGACCGTGACGGCATGAGCGTGCGCGGCCGCCGGACGCTGGTGCGTTCGCTGGCCTCCTTGTCCATCGGCGTGGGCGGCGATTCCCTGCTGGGCGTGGAAGGGCAGGGCGCGGAGGCCCGCGTGCATACCGGTCCCCTGCGCGAAGGCCCGGCCATGGCGTTCGGCGGCACGCGTCCCACGCTGCTGGATGCCCTCAACGTCTGTGACCGGGAGCGGCCCGGCAATCTTTCCGGGGATGCGGCGGCCTCCCTGCGCGGTGTGGCGGCCCTGGCCGGGGAACACGGCATGGAGCCCGAAGAGCTGGCGGCCCGGGCCGTGGCCGATGCCCTCGATCAGGTGGCGGCGGCCGTGCGCGAGCTGGTGGACGGCGTCAATGCCCGCCCCGTCTACACGCTGGCGGCCCTGCGCGGCCTGCGCGACATCGCGCCGGAGCGGGTCTGGCTGGTGGGCGGTCCGGCGGAGCGTCTGCGCGAACGTCTGGCCGGACGGCTGGCCCTGCCCGTGGACTGTCCGCCCCATGCGCCGGTGGCTAATGCCGTGGGCGCGGCCCTGACCCTGCCCACCGCCGGTCTGGAAGTCTATGCCGACAGCGGCCGTGCCCTGCTGCGCGTGCCCTCGCTGGAACTGGAAGAAAAATTGCCGCGTGCGGCCACCCTGGAGACCGTGAAGGAACGCGCCGTGGCCCTGCTGGAAGAGCGGCTGGCCGTCCATGACGCGGCCGGTGCCCGGGTGGAGGTGGTGGAAGCCGACCTCTTTGCCGTGCTGGACGACAGCGGCCGTGCCTCGCGCGACATGCGCGTGCGCTGTCAGGCCGTGCCGGGCATCACCGGACAGGTGGGGACCGCCGGTTAGGCGGGACGCTTCTCCCGGCCGGTACGTATCGTTTTTGGGGGAGGGGAGTCCCCTGCCCGCTGCCCATGCCTGCAAGGCCGGCGCCAGCGGGTACGGCCCTTCGTTTTGGGGGAGCCTCCGCATCTCTGTCCATGCCCGTGACGCCTCCGCGTGGCCGGCGGGCAGGGAGGAGCGTCAGCAGACCGCTGCCGCGAGGAAGAGGTCCCCTTCAAAGCCCTCTTCCCGCCACACTTTAGTTACCGTCGTCATCAACAAGGGACGCCATCCTATGAAGATCGTCTTGTTCGAGCCGGAGATCCCGCCCAATACCGGCAACATCGCGCGCCTGTGCGCCTCCACGGGCATCCACCTCAACCTCATCGAGCCGCTGGGCTTCAAGCTGGAAGACCGCTACCTCAAGCGTGCCGGGCTGGATTACTGGCCGCATGTGTGCATGGATGTCTGGCCGGACTGGGACAGCTGGCTGGCCGCGGCCACGGCGGAGAACGGCGGTACGCCGCCGCGCTGTGTGCTGACCTCGGCCCGGGGCGGGGAGCCTTTGCAGCACTTCGCCTTCGCGCCGGACGACTGCCTGGTCTTCGGGCCCGAGACGCGCGGCCTGCCGCCGGAGATCCTGAAGCGCTCCCCGTACAAGGTACGCATCCCCATGCTCAAGGACAGCGTGCGCAGCATCAACCTTTCCACGGCTGCGGGCATCGTGCTGTTCACGGCCATGAGTTCCTGCGGGCTCATGGAGGGCCCGGAATGGCAGTGATCCGGCTTTGCGCGCCATAGCCCCGCGGGGCAGGGGGCGGTCTTTCCTAAAGTCATACGGGCAGGGTATGATCCCTGCCTTTTTTCATGCCCTTTGCCGGGACGGCGCGCCTGCCGTGCTCTCCTGCAGGGCGGGCGCTCTGTCGGGGATACGCGGAAACTATCAGTAAAAAGAATCTATTGCCTTTTTATGATGCACGGATGCAACGCATTTTGAGCCTCGGGGAAGGCTGGGGACGCATCCGCGCAACATTCGCGCCGTATCTTGCCAGCAGGGCCGAAAAGGAGAATAAGGCATAGAAGGTGCGGCCAGCGTGCCGCATCGATTTTTGCACATCCGGGGGTCGTGATGATCGTTGTTTTGCTGGTATGTCTGCTGGTGGGCTTTCTTGTGGGGCTGGCCGGGGTGGGCGGCATCCTGGTGCCGCCGGTGCTCATCCTCATGAGCGGTCTGGAGCCGCACACGGCCATGGGGACGGCGCTGGCCTCCTTCATCGGCACGGGCTTCGTGGGGACATGGCTCTATCACAAGAACGGGCACTACCGTTTTATGGAGGCCGTGCCCTTTGCCCTGGGCAGCTTCGTCTGTGCTGCGCCCGGTGCGCTGGTCAATGCCCGCATCGATGCCGGGCCGCTGGTCATGATCCTGGCGGTCATCATCGTCTTTGCAGGTGCCTGCACCCTGCGTCCGCCCAAACCGGGCCGCAAGGGCAGCCCCTTCTGGCTGGGCTGGAAGGGCAGGGCGGTCATCGGCGGCGCCACGGGCTTCATGGCCGGGCTCACCGGTGCGGGCGGCCCTGTGGCCTCCATCCCCTGGATGGTGCTGGTGGGCTATTCCCCCATCCATGCCGTGGCCCTGTCCATGCCCTACCAGATCGCCACCTCGTTTTCCGGCAGCGTGGGCAACATGATGGGCGGCCATGTGGACTGGATGCTGCTGCCTGCCCTGTGCGCCGTGCAGGTGGTGGGCCTGCTGGGCGGCATCGCCATGGCCCAGCGCGTGTCGGCGCCGTTTTTGCGCAAGGTCATCGGTGCCCTGTGCATCGGGCTGGGGGCCTTCCTCTTCCTGCGTCAGGCGGGCTGTTTTTAACAGAAAAAATTCCCGAGCTGCTTCTTGGGGATAATCCCCTTGAATCTCAAATAAAATACCGTTGCAGACGCAACATTTGTGCGGGCGGGCCAGGGGCTCGCCCGCTTGTGTCCTGCGGGACGGGCAAGTATGCTGCAGCGTATGAATATCGCTGCCCTTTTCATCCGCCGACCCGTGGCCACGGCACTCATCATGCTGGGCATGCTCTTCTTCGGGGCTGCCAGTTATGTGAACCTGCCGGTCAACCAGTTGCCCAACGTGGACTTTCCCACCATCCAGGTGAGCGCCGACCTTTCCGGCGCTGACCCGGAGACCATGGCCGCTTCCGTGGCCACGCCGCTGGAAAAGGAATTCTTCACCATCGCGGGCATCGACTCCATCTCGTCCGTCAATGCCACGGGCCGAACACGCATCACCATCCAGTTCGCCCTGGACCGTGATATCGACGCCGCGGCCCTGGACGTGCAGGCCGCCATCGGTCTGGCCCAGCGCCGTCTGCCCACCAACATGACCAATGACCCCAGCTTCCGCAAGGTCAACCCGGCAGACTATCCCATCCTCTATCTGCGCGTGGGCTCTCCCACCCTGCCGCTGTACGAGCTCAACGAATACGCCGATACCCTGGTGGGGCAGCGACTTTCCATGGTCAAAGGGGTGGCCCAGGTGGTCATCTACGGGCAGAAGAAGTATGCCGTGCGCGTGCGTGTGGACCCCGACGCCCTGGCCAGCCGCGGGCTGGGCATCGACGAGGTGGCCGATGCCGTGAGCAATGCCAACAGCAAGCTGCCCACGGGTTCGCTGGAAGGGGAGCGGCGCGCCAGCGCCATCAAGGCCTCGGGCCAGCTGGAGGACGCCGAAGCCTTCCGCGATGTGGTGGCGGCCTACCGCAACGGCGCGCCCGTGCGCCTTTCGGACATCGGCGAAGTGGTGGACAGCGTGGAGCAGGACAAGCAGCTCTCCTGGGCGGATGACGGCAAGCCCTGTATCATGCTGGCCGTGGAACGCCAGCCCGGCGCCAACACCGTGCAGGTGGTGGACGACATCAAGACCCTGCTGCCCGGCCTGACCCGCCAGCTGCCGCCCTCGGTCAAGCTGGAGATCTTCTATGACCGTTCGGAATCCATCCGCGAGTCCGTGGCCGAGGTGAAGTTCACCCTGGTGCTGACGGTCTTCCTGGTGGTGCTGGTCATCTTCCTGTTCCTGCGCAACCTGCCGGCCACCATCATCCCCAGCCTGGCCCTGCCCATGTCGGTCATCTCCACCTTCGCGGTGATGCTGGCCATGGGATTTAGCCTGGACAACCTGTCGCTCATGGCCCTCACCCTGGCCGTGGGCTTTGTGGTGGACGACGCCATCGTCATGCTGGAGAACATCGTCCGCCACCAGGAGATGGGCAAGGACCCGCTCACGGCGGCCTATGACGGCTCGGGCGAGATCGGCTTCACCATCCTTTCCATGACCGTCTCCCTGGCGGCGGTGTTCATCCCGGTACTGTTCATGGGCGGCATCGTGGGCCGTCTGTTCTACGAGTTCGCCGTGGTCATCATCACGGCCATCCTGTTCTCGGGCGTGGTCTCCCTGACCCTGACCCCCATGCTCTGCGCCTACTTCCTGCGCCATTCGGGCAGCAAGCACCGCGTGGGCTATGAGGGCATCTACGGCAAGCTGGAGCGCGCCTTCGAATGGCTGGCCGACAAGTACGCCCGCTCCCTGGATGTGGTGCTGCGGCATCGCCGCACCACGCTGATCTTCTCGCTCCTCTTGCTGCTGGCCACCGGCTGGCTGGGCGTCATCGTGCCCAAGGGCTTCCTGCCCAGCGAAGACATGGGCTTTGTGGTGGCCACCACCGAGGCGGAGCAGGGCATCTCCTTTGAAGGCATGGTCAAGGCCCAGCACAAGCTGGACGAGGTGCTGCGCAACAACCCGCACGTGGACCGTTTCAATTCCGTGGTGGGTATCGTGGGCAGCAGCCAGAGCATGAGCAACGGCACGCTCATGATCCACCTCAAGCCCCACGGCGAGCGTCCGGACATCCAGACCGTGGTGCAGCGCCTGCGCCGCGAGCTCAACACCTCGCCGGCCATGCAGGTCTTCCTGCGCGTGCCGCCGGCCATCAACATCGGCGGGCGTTCCACCAAGGCCCTGTACCAGTACACCCTCACCGGTACCAATATGCAGGAGCTCTTCGAATGTGCCCAGAAGGTGGAGGCCGCCCTGCGCCAGGTGCCGGAGATCCAGGACGTCAACAGCGACCTCCAGCTCAAGAACCCCGAGATCCGGGTGACCATCGACCGTAACCGCGCCTCGGCCCTGGGCATCAGCGCCGGGCAGATCGAGCTGGCCCTGCAGACGGCCTACGGCTCGCGCGAAGTCTCCACCATCTACGCGCCCACCAACGACTACACGGTCTTCGTGGAGGTGCGCAAAGACTTCCAGCGCAACCCCGACGCCCTGATGCGCCTGTATGTGCGCTCGTCCAGCGGCGAGCTGGTGCCTCTGTCCACCGTGGCCAAGATGAGCCCCGGCGTGGGCCCCATCGCCGTGAACCATGACGGCCAGTTCCCGGCCGTGACCATCTCGTACAACCTGCGTCCCGGCGTGGCCCTGAGCGAAGGCGTGGCCGCCGTGGAACGCGTCAGCCTGCCGCTGTTGCCCGACTCGGTGAGCGCCAAGTCCCAGGGCACGGCCCAGGCCTTCCAGGATTCGCTCAAGGGCATGGGCTGGCTGCTCCTGCTGGCCATCGTGGTCATCTATCTGGTGCTGGGCATCCTCTACGAGAGCTTCATCCACCCGCTGACCATCCTTTCCGGCCTGCCGTCGGCGGGCTTCGGGGCCCTGTTCACCCTCTGGATATTCGGCCAGCCGCTGGACCTCTACGGCTTCGTGGGCGTCATCATGCTGCTGGGCATCGTGAAGAAGAACGCCATCATGATGCTGGACTTCGCTCTGGAAGCCCAGTGCCATGACCCCTCGCGCACGCCGCTGGACGCCATCACCGAAGGCTGTCATGTGCGTTTCCGTCCCATCATGATGACCACCATGGCGGCCCTCATGGGCGCGCTGCCCATCGCCATCGGCATGGGTGCCGGCGCCGAGGCCCGCCGTCCCTTGGGCCTGGCGGTGGTGGGCGGCCTGTGCTTCTCCCAGCTGGTGACCCTGTACATCACGCCCGTGTACTACGCTTATATGGAAGACTTCTCGCGCTGGCTCACCCGCCGCTTCGGACAGCGTTTCGAGGCCAACCGTGCCGCCCGTGCCGAGCATGAGAAGGAGGAAGGCAGCCATGCCGGATAACACGCCTGTGTGCCGCCGTTGCGGCCGTTGCTGTGAACTGGGCGGGCCCGGCCTGCTGCGGGACGATGCCCCGCTGCTGTCCTCGGGCGCCCTGAAGCCGGAGATGCTCGTCTGCCTGCGTCGCGGCCAGTGGGCCCGGCAGGACGGCATGGGCGGCGGCCTGGCCCAGCTGGAGAACGAGATGATCAAACTGGCCGGTACGGGCAAGGCCCCGCATCCGTGGCAGTGCCTGGCCTATGCGCCCGGCACGGGCTGTACCATCTATGAGCGGCGTCCCGTGCAGTGCGGCGTGCTGTTCTGCGAGGATACCCGGCCGCTGGAGGCCCTGCTGCGGGACGTCCCGGCCCTGGACCGCCGGGCGGCCATCGCCCTGCTGCCCCTGCCCGACGCGCAGCGCCGTTTGTGGGAGGAGCTGGTGCAGGCCCATGAGGAAGCCTGCGACGTGCGCCAGTACTTCGTCCTGCTGGACATGGGCGACCGTGAGGCCGCCGCGGCCATGGAGCGGTACGACGCCGCCTTCCGCCGGCTCTGTGTGGAGCGCGGCGCGCTGACGGAGGCCGAACTGCCCTTTTTGCTGGGGCAGCCCCTGCGCGATCTGCCCCACAACGAGGGCTAGCCACGGCTCCGGGCCGCCGGATGCCCCTGTCCGCCTTCGGGCTCCTTGCGGAGGGCATGCCCGGCCACGGCCCGGCCCAAAAGCGCGTCCCCCGTTGACAGGACGGCAGAGCGGCCCTACCTTTAGGCACAAACGAAGATAACGCCGTCCCGTACGGCACAAGCCAAGGAATTGACATGCCTCTGTGCAGCACTGAAGAAGCCATTGCCGAGATCCGGCAGGGCAAAATGATCATTCTTGTGGACGATGAGGACAGGGAAAACGAAGGCGACCTGACCATGGCCGCCGAATTCGTGACCCCTGAAGCCATCAATTTCATGGCCAAGTTCGGCCGTGGTCTCATCTGCCTGCCCATGTCCGGCGAAATGGCCGACAAGCTGCAACTGCCCCTGATGGCCAAACATAACGGCTCGCGTTTCGGCACCAACTTCACGGTGTCCATCGAGGCCCGCGAAGGCATCACCACCGGTATCTCCGCCGCCGACCGCGCCACCACCATCAAGACCGCCGTGGCCGACGGCGCCCGTCCCGACGACCTGGTGACCCCCGGCCACGTCTTCCCCCTGCGCGCCCGTCCCGACGGCGTGCTGGCCCGCGCCGGCCAGACCGAAGGCAGCGTGGACCTGGCCCGTCTGGCCGGTCTCAAGCCTGCCGCCGTCATCTGCGAGATCATGAAGGACGACGGCACCATGGCCCGCATGCCCGACCTGGAAGTCTTTGCCGCCGAGCACGGCCTGAAGATCGCCTCCGTGCGCGACCTCATCTGCTACCGCATGCGTCGCGGCCAGGTGTCCGTCAAATGCGATGCCAAGGCCCACCTGCCCAGCCTGTACGGTGACTTCACGGTCTACGCCTACGAGAGCGACCGCGAGCCCGGCACCCATCTGGCCCTGGTCAAGGGCGACATCACCACGCCCGAACCCGTGCTGGTGCGCGTGCACAGCCAGTGCCTCACCGGCGACGCCCTGGGCTCCCTGCGCTGCGACTGTCGTGGCCAGCTGGCCGCCGCCCTGCGCCAGATCGAAAAGGAAGGCCGCGGCGTGCTGCTCTACATGCGTCAGGAAGGCCGCGGCATCGGCCTGGCCAACAAGATCCGCGCTTATGCCCTGCAGGACGAGGGCTACGACACCGTGGAAGCCAACCGCAAGCTGGGCTTCCCCGATGACCTGCGCGACTACGGCACCGGCGCCCAGATCCTCGTGGACCTCGGCATCACCAAGATCCGCCTGCTGACCAACAACCCCAAGAAGATCGTGGGCCTGTCCGGTTACGGCATGGAGATCGTGGAACGCGTGCCCATCGAGATCGAAGCCTGCCCCGAAAACGAATCCTACCTGCGTACCAAGAAGGAAAAGATGGCCCATCTGCTGACGGGCATCCGCTGCCACTAGGCCGCAGGACGAAGCGTTCGCATGGCGGGGAAGAGGACTTGTGCCTCTTCCCCGCTTTTTTTGTGCCCTTGCTCCATCCCCGGCTGCGGAAGGAGCGGATCGGGCCCTGCCATGGCCGGGCCGCAGGGGCAAACGGGGCTGATGGCGCGAAGATGTACCCGCCATCACAGATGAATGTTTGTAATCGATAGATGAAATTTATAAGATATTTAAAAAAAATTTTATAAGAAAATCATTTCACATGATTGCATAAATTATTTTTTATGACAGTCTATCTTCTGATAGAGTGATGTTTTTTGCCTATTCTCTCTTTATTCCTGCATTGGTATCGCAAAAAATGAACAGGAAAAATAGACGCAGTATGCGGATAGTATGCGTGAGACTGCGTTGGAAAACGTCGTTTTCCTGAGAAGGATGATTCCTTTTCACCTCTGCATCCAAACATGGCACAGCGGCGTCAGCCTTGCGGCCTGTTCCGTGTGCGGCCTTTTGAAATGGGCGTATCTTTCCGGGCGTGCCGGAAGGTGGCGTTCCCTTTTTTCTCACAGCAGGTTATGCTCCTGCACTGTCTCGGGATGGCAGGAGGCGGCCTGTGCCGCCTTGCCGTCAGACGGGCATGGGCTCGACCTCACGCCATATTTCACAAAGTATTTTCTGAAATATTTCTTGTTGGGCCCCTGCTGCTATGCTATTTTTATGCCGGACCCGGCACCGGTCGGCTGTCTTTTCAGGAGCGTCCCATGCAGTTTCTTTCCCTTTCTTCCACCGATCCTGCTCTCAATCTCGCTCTTGAAGAATGCCTGCTGCAATGGCTGCCCGCGGATCATCCGGGCCTGTTTTTGCTCTGGCAGAACGCCCCCAGCGTCATCGTGGGACGCCATCAGGTCACGCTGGACGAGATCGACGGTGACTTCGTCCGCCGGCGCGGCCTGCCCGTGGTGCGCCGCATGACCGGCGGCGGCGCGGTCTATCATGATCTGGGCAACCTCAATTTTTCCTTCATGGAGAATGCGCACGGGCGCAAGACCGTGGACTTCGCGCGCTACCTGCGTCCTGTCTGCACGGCGCTGGCCGAGCTCGGCGTGCAGGCCTCCCTTACCGGACGCAACGATCTGGAAGCCGGGGACCGCAAGATCTCGGGCAGCGCGCAATCCCTGCGGCAGGGACGCATCCTGCATCACGGCACCCTGCTGGTATCGCTGGATTTTGGCGAGCTGGTGCAGGCCCTGCATGTGGACCCGGACAAGATCCGCTCCAAGGGCATCGCCTCGGTACGCTCGCGGGTGGCCAACATCTCCGAGTTCTGGACGCCGGGCAGCGGCATGGAAGACCTGCGGGCCGCGCTGCTGCGCCACTGCGCCGACGGGGAGGGGAGCCTGGAGCCGGAGGTGCTGCGGGCGGCGGAAGAACTGGCGGAACGCAAATACCGCAGCTGGGACTGGAATTACGGTGCCTCGCCGGCCTTCACCCTGCAGCGGCGCGAACGTTTCCCCTGGGGGCTGGTGGACTGGCGCCTGGACGTGCGGGACGGCATGGTCCGGGACTGCCGCATCTGCGGGGACTTTTTCGCCGCCGCGGACATCGCCGGGCTGGAAGAGCGCCTGCGCGGGGTGCGCTGCCGGAGCGGCGCGCTGGCCGGGGCCCTGAACGGGGTGGCCTGGCAGGAATATTTTTCCCATTGCGATCCGCAGCGCATGGAGCAGTTTTTCACGACGTTGTAGGCCATCCCTCCGGGCGTTCCGGGACAGGTCCCGCACGCTTCGGGGAGGAGCGACCTCTCTGCGCTAACATCAGGCCGGTCGGGCCCTGTCCTGACCGTGCCATCCGTCATCCGGCCGGAGCCGCGCCGGAAAGGAGGAAGGAACCGTGGCCGAACTCAAGACCCCGCTCACGGACTGGCATGTGGCCCACGGCGCCAAGATGGCGCCTTTCGCGGGCTGGCTGATGCCCATCCAGTATGAGGGCATCCTCGTGGAGCACCAGCATACCCGTCAGCATGCCGGTCTGTTCGATATCTGCCATATGGGCGAGTTCCGCATCCAGGGCACCGGTGCCGATGCGGCGCTGGCCGCCGCCGTGAGCCACAACCTGGCCACGCTGGCCCCTGGCCGTTGCCGCTACGGCTTCCTGCTGACGGAAAAGGGGACGGTGCTGGATGACTGCATCGTCTACCGTTTCGGCCCGGACGACTTCATGGTGGTGGTCAATGCCGCCTGCGCCGCCGGGGACTTTGCCACCCTGCGTGCCCGCCTGACCGAAGGCGTGGCCCTGACCGACATCTCGGAGCAGACCGGCAAGATCGACCTGCAGGGCCCCGAAGCCGTGGACGTGCTGGAGACCCTGCTGGGCCGCAGCCTGCGCGACATGCCCTATTTCGGCTTCCGCAGCGAGGCCTGGCAGGGCTGCGAGCTGCTGGTGAGCCGCACCGGCTACACCGGTGAGCTGGGTTTCGAGCTCTACGTGCCTGCCGGACAGACCCAGGCCCTGTGGGAAGCCCTGCTGGCCGATGAGCGGGTCAAGCCTGTGGGCCTTGGCGCGCGCGATACCCTGCGTCTGGAAGCCGGTCTGCCCCTCTATGGCCACGAGCTGGACGAAAATCACACCCCGGCCGAGGCGGGCATGGGCCGCATGCTGACCAGCACCGCCCCGTATGTGGGCCGTGAAGGCGCGCAGGAAGTGCGCCAGAAACTGCTGGCCCTGAGCATCGAAGGCCGCCGCGCCGCCCGCAACGGCGATGCGCTCCTGCTGGAAGACGGCACCCCGGCGGGCGTGGTCACCAGCGGTTCGTTCGCGCCTTCGCTGGGCCATGTGGTGGCCTTTGCCTGGGCCGACGCCGACAAGGCCGATGCCGCCGCCTATCTGGTGCAGGCCTCGCGCAGCCAGCTCAAGGCCACGGTCACCGAAGCGCCCTTCTACAAGGAAGGCACGGCCCGCCAGAAGCTGGCCTAGGCACGGGGCGTCCCGGCTTTTGCGGGCCGGTACGGAGCCTGTCCGCCGTCCCTTGTCCGGCGCGGCCGGACGAAGAAAGACGGTACTCCAGCCATATTCAGGAAAGATCCCGGCAGGGCAGGGGAGGCCCGGCAGCACCATGCGGATGGCGGACTGCCGGGGCCCCTCGCCCCGCCACAGATGCTGACATCAACTTCCGGGACAGCGCATCGCCCCGGACCAAGGAGAAGACCATGAGCAATCCCGAAGACCTCCTGTACAGTGCGTCCCACGAATGGGCCAAAGTCAACGGTGAAGAAGCTGTCCTCGGCATCACCCATTTCGCCCAGGAATCCCTGGGTGACATCACCTATGTGGATATGCCCGCCGAAGGTGACGAACTGACCGCCGGCAGCGAGTTCGGCGCCGTGGAATCCGTGAAGGCGGCCAGCGACCTGATCTCGCCCGTCAGCGGCACGGTGGTGGCCGTGAACACCGAGCTGGAGAACGCTCCCGAAGTCATGAACAGCGATCCCTACGGCGCCGGCTGGATCGTGCGCGTGAAGCTGTCCGCCCAGCCCGAAGGCCTGATGGACGCCGCGGCCTACGAAGAACACTGCAAGAACGAGCAGCACTAGTCCGTGGAGCGGCAGGGCCCCGGCCCTGCCGCCTTTTTTCCACCAGCACGGCAGCCTTCGCTGCAAGGAGCTCCCCTATGCCATTCATTCCCCATACGCCGGACGAAGTGCAGGAAATGCTCTCCGTCGTGGGTGTGCGCAACCTTGACGACCTTTTTGCGGACATCCCGCCTGAAATGCGCCCCAAACATTTCGATTTGCCCAAGGGGCAGAGCGAATTCGCCGTGTGCCGCTACTTCGAGGACCTGGCCGCCGCCAACGTCCCGCCCTCCGTCTCCTTCCTGGGCGCGGGCTTCTATGCCCATTATGTGCCCCGCGCCGTGGACGCCCTTTCCGGCCGCAGCGAGTTCTATACCTCCTACACGCCCTATCAGGCCGAATGCTCGCAGGGCACCCTGCAGGCCATCTTCGAATACCAGACCGCGGTGAGCCGCCTGCTGGACATGGATTGCGCCAATGCCTCCGTCTATGACGGCGGTACGGCCCTGTTCGAGGCCTGCATGATGGCCGTGCGCGCCACCCGCCGCAAAAAGCTGGTGGTGGACCAGTGCATCAATCCCATCTGGCGGGCCATGCTGGAGACCTACTCCTCCAGCCTGGACATCACCCTGGTGACCGTGCCCCACAAGGACGGCCTGAGCGATATGGAAGGCCTCAAGGCCGCCGTGGACGCCACCTGCGCCGCCGTGCTGGTGCAGAACCCCAGCTTCTTCGGCGCCGTGGCCGACTTCAGCGAGCTTTTCGCCCATGCCCGCGCCTGCAAGGCTCTGGGCGTCATCTCCGTCTATCCGGTCATGCAGTCCGTGTTCAAGACTCCCGGCGAGATGGGCGCCGACATCGCCGTGGCCGAAGGCCAGAGCCTGGGCCAGCCCCTGAGCTTCGGCGGCCCCTATCTGGGCATCATGACCTGCCGCAAGGAGCATATCCGCCAGTTCCCCGGCCGTATCGTGGGCCGCACCACGGATCTGGAAGGCCGCACCGGCTATGTGCTCACCCTGCAGGCCCGCGAGCAGCACATCCGCCGCGCCAAGGCCACGTCCAACATCTGCTCCAACCAGTCCCTGTGCGCCCTGCGCGCGCTCATGTACCTTTCGCTGGTGGGCCCGGACGGTCTGGCCCGCGTGGCCGAACACGGCATGGCCCTGGCCCGCTACGCGGTGGAAAAGCTCACGGCCCTGCCCGGTGTCTCGCTGCTCAATGACGCCCCCTTCGGCAACGAAGTGGCCCTGCGCCTGCCGCGTCCCGCCGAAGAGGTGGTGCAGGCCCTGCTGCGCCGGGGCGTGGCCGCCGGTTATCCTGTGGGCCGTGCCTATGCGGGCATGGACGATGTGCTCTTGCTGGCCTGCACCGAGTGCAACACGCGTGCGCAGGTGGATGCCATGGTCGAAAAGCTGGGAGGTCTGCTGTGAAAACCATCTTTGCCGAATCCGTAGAAGGCCGCCGCGCTCCCGGTCTGGCCCTGCCTGTGGACGACGACGCGCCCCGCGCCGCGCAGATGCTGCCCGAAGCCCTGCTGCGCAAGAGCGCGCCGCGCCTGCCCCAATGCTCCGAACTGGACGTGGTGCGCCACTTCACCAATCTGTCCAAGCTCAACTACAGCGTGGATGCCAATTTCTATCCCCTTGGCTCCTGCACCATGAAGTACAACCCCAAGTTCACGGAATACGTGGCCGCCTTGCCGGGCTTTGCCCGCATGCATCCCCTGCTGGCCCAGCTTTCCGGCGAACTGGCCCAGGGCGCCCTGCAATGCCTGTATGACGCCGAACGGTGGCTGTGCGAGGTCACGGGCATGAAGGCCTTCACCTTCCAGCCCATGGCCGGGGCCAACGGCGAATATACCGGCGTCAAGCTCATCGCCGCCTACCACAAGGCCAAGGGCCGCAACCGCACCAAGATGCTCATCCCCGACTCGGCCCACGGCACCAACCCCGCCTCGGCCGTGCTGGCGGGCTTCGAGATCGTCAACGTGCCTTCGCGTGACGGCATGGTGGACCCCGCCGCCCTTGAAGAAGCCATGGCCAAGTATCCCGACCAGGTGGCCGGTCTGATGATGACCAACCCCAACACCCTGGGCCTGCTGGAGCTGCATCTGCCGCGCATCGTGGAAGTGCTGCGCCGCGAAGATGCCCTGCTGTACTACGACGGCGCCAACATGAACGCCATCCTGGGCAAGATGCGTGTGGGCGACGTGGGCTTCGACGTGGTGCACCTCAACGTCCACAAGACCCTGGGAACGCCCCACGGCGGCGGTGGCCCCGGCTGCGGTCCCGTGGGTGTGGGCGAGCGTCTGCTGCCCTTCCTGCCCGCGCCGCGTGTGCGCAAGGCCGAAGACGGCAGCTATGCCCTGGACTACGATCTGCCGCAGAGCATCGGCCACATCGGTCCCTTCTACGGCAGCTTCGTCGTGGTGCTGAAGGCCCTGGCCTACATGATGCGTCTGGGCGCCGAGGGCCTGACCCGCGCGGCCGAGTTCGCCAGCCTCAATGCCAACTATCTGCGCAAGAAGCTGGAGGGCGTGCTCGATGTGCCCTTCGACCGCATCTGCGCCCACGAGTTCGTGGCCTCCGCTCCCGAAGGCCTGCGCGCCCTGGACATCGCCAAGGCCCTGCTGGACCGCGGTTTCCATGCGCCCACGGTCTACTTCCCGCTCATCGTCCATGAATGCCTCATGGCCGAGCCCACGGAGACCGAGAGCAAGCAGACCCTGGATGCCTACATCGAGGCCCTGCGCGAGATCGTGGCCCTGGGCAAGTCCGATCCCCAGCAGCTGCTGGATGCTCCGGTGAAGATGCCCGTCCGCCGTCTGGACGAGACCGCGGCCGCGCGCCACATGATCCTTACGGAAGATATGGAATAACAGGCAGGACGGCCGTGCCCCCTGTGAGGGCGCGGCCTCCCGCGTGTCATGCCTTCGTCACGGCGGCCTTTCGGGGCCGCCGTTGTTTTTGGGGGATGGGTGTTGTGGGAGCCGTGGAGTAGGGGGGACGAGAGGGGAAGGGGCGTTTTTTGTAAAAACTGCCCCTTCCCCTCTCGTGCTCTCCCCAACCCCGAAAAAACTTTTGTCAGGGGCGGCCTTCGGTCCCCGTCGTTGTCCGTCAGTTGCCGGCGACTTTTTCGTGACCCGGAAAGGATGGAGGGCGGAGGGGATGCCCGTTCTTCCCGGAGGCAGGGGAGGGGGCTGCCGTGGCTGGGCGTGAAACGCTGGAACGGTATGCAGGGGAATAAGTGACGGTGGCGCCCGTATCACCACGTCACGGGGGAAGCAGGTTTTCCGTCTATGGTTTGGCCGCTACATATCTCGTGACTTCCTGTCCGTTTGCAGAGAACGATGCTGACGCTTTTTGTCCGGCGACGGGGACTTTCCCTATCGTTCAGAGAAAAAGCTTTGGGAGGGGAGGGCGATGCAAGGAGGAGGCCTTTTCCCAAAAAGGTCTTCCCGCCCCCTGCGTGCCCAGCATCTTTCCAGAACACTTGCCACCTTCTTTTTGAGAATATATCCTGATAAAAAAGGAGGTACCATGAACTACTGGTTGTTCAAGAGCGAGCCGGGCTGCTACTCCTGGCAGGATCTGGAGGCCGCGCCCGGGCAGACCACGTCCTGGGACGGCGTACGCAACTATCAGGCCCGCAACTTCATGAAGGCCATGAAAAAAGGCGACCTGGGCTTTTTCTATCACAGCGGTGCCGACCCCTCCATCGTGGGCGTGGTGGAAGTGGTGCGCGAGGCGTATCCCGACCATACGGCACAGGACCCTGAGAACAATCATTTCGACCCCCGGGCCACGCCGGAAAAGCCCATCTGGGAGATGGTGGACGTGCGCCTGCACAAGGCCCTGCCTGCCCTGAGCCGCAAGGAACTGTCCGCGCATGCGGCCCTGGCCGGTATGGAGCTCATGCGCCGGGGCAGCCGTCTCTCCGTTCAGCCGGTGAGCGCAGAAGCCTTTGAATATATTATGCATTTGGCGAATGAGAAAAAATAGACAATCTCAAAGCCTGCATGGGGAGCAGAAAAAGTGTTTCCGGAAGATTCTGGACAGGATATAGAAAAATTTTTTGTTTTGATTTCTTACCGGTAAGATAAGTGTGCCTGAAAGAGACTGCAGTAATGTGCAAAATGAAGAGCATATTGCATATCTATTCTTTCTCTTTTGTGTGGACGTTCTTTGGAAAAGAGTGATTGTATCATCTGTGTTGCCGCTTTTTTTGTACATTTTACCTTAATAAAAGAAGAGAAGGAGTTTATGGTCGTATTTTATAAAATATTTTTAAAAATACAAGAAAAAGAGGATCCTCTTTTTTCTTTGCAACAGCAGGTTGGGGAGCAGTTTTACCTTTTCAAAAAAAGAAATTCTTGCTAAAAAAAATCATTCGGCCCGGATCAACCTATTCTTCGGAGCAGGTCTTGCTGCGTGCTCTTTTTTTCGTGTTCCGGGTAGATTGGGTGCAGGCCCGGTCGGGAGCCCGGGTTGATGAGCATATTTCATGAGTAACAGGAGGCCCTTATGGCAAGCCAGGCGCTTATCAAAGAATTTGAAGATCTCCTCGGCAAGGAAAACGTGTTCAGCTCCGAAGCTGACCGCCAGAGTTATTCCTATGATTCCGCGGTGCTGCCCCCCGTGGTGCCCGCCTTTGCGCTGCGTCCCACCACCACCGAGCAGCTCGGCATCTGTGTGAAAAAACTCTATGACTACGGCATTCCCATGACCGTGCGCGGTGCCGGTACCAACCTGTCCGGCGGCACCATCCCGGACAGCAAGGAAAGCGTGGTCATCCTGACCAACGGCCTGAACCGCATCCTTGAGATCAACTCCGACGACCTGTACGCCGTGGTGGAACCCGGCGTGGTCACGGCCACTTTCGCTGCCGAGGTTGCCAAGAAGAACCTGTTCTATCCCCCGGATCCGGGTTCCCAGGCCGTGTCCACCCTGGCCGGCAACATCGCCGAAAACGCCGGTGGTCTGCGTGGCCTGAAGTACGGCGTCACCAAGGACTACCTGATGGGCCTGGAATTCTTTGACGCCACCGGCGAGCTGGTCAAGAGCGGTTCCCGCACCGTCAAATGCGTCACCGGTTACAACCTGGCCGGCATGATGCTGCAGTCCGAAGGCACCCTGGGCATCATCTCCCAGGCCGTGCTCAAGCTGGTGCCCCCGCCGCAGGCCTCCAAGGCCCTGATGGCCGTGTTCGATGACATGCAGAAGGCCGCCGAAGCCGTGGCCGGCATCATCGCCGCCCACGTGGTGCCCTGTACGCTGGAATTCCTCGACAACAACACCATCGTGCGCGTGGACGACTACACCAAGGCCGGCCTGCCCCGCGACGCCGCGGCCATCCTGCTCATCGAAGTGGACGGCCATCCCGCCCAGGTGGCTGACGAAGCCGTGGTCGTGGAACGCGTGCTGCAGCAGACCGGTGCCGTGGCCGTGCATGTGGCCAAGGACGCCGCCGAAAAGTTCAAGCTGTGGGAAGCCCGCCGCCAGGCCCTGCCCGTGCTGGCCCGCTGCAAGCCCACCACCGTGCTCGAAGACGCCACCGTGCCGCGCTCCCAGATCCCTGCCATGATGAAGGCCGTCAACGACATCGCCAAGAAGTACAATGTCGAAGTGGGCACCTTCGGTCATGCCGGTGACGGCAACCTGCATCCCACCTTCCTGTGCGACAAGCGCGACAAGGAAGAATTCGCCCGCGTGGAAGCCGCCGTCGACGAAATGTTCGATGTGGCCATCAGCCTGCACGGTACCCTGTCCGGTGAACACGGCATCGGCACCGCCAAGTCCAAGTGGATGGAAAAGGAAACCTCCCGCGGCACCATCCTCTTCTCGCAGCGCCTGCGCCGCGCTCTGGATCCCAAGGGTCTGCTCAATCCCACCAAGCTGGTGGGCATTTAGGGAGACACGCCATGAGCGACCTGAAGAAACTGGCAAAGCGTCTGATGACGCTTGACGACCGCATCATCGCCTGCATGAAGTGCGGCATGTGCCAGGCTGTCTGCCCCATGTTCGGCGCCACCATGATGGAAGCCGACGTGGCCCGCGGCAAGCTGGCCCTGGTGGACAATCTGGCCCACGAAATGATCGCCGATCCCGAGGCCGTGGCCGACAAGCTGGGCCGCTGCCTGCTGTGCGGCTCCTGTGAGGCCAACTGCCCCTCCGGTGTGAAGATCATGGACATCTTCATGGAGGCTCGCGAGATCGTGAACACCTATCTTGGCCTGCACCCGGTCAAAAAGATGGTGTTCCGTGCCCTGCTGCCGTACCCCGGCCTGTTCAACTTTGCCATGCGGGTGGGCGCGCCCATGCAGCGCGTCATCTTCCGCAGCAACAAGGACACCCAGAACACGGCCTGTGCTCCCATGCTCAACTTCATGCTGGGCGACCGCCACATCCGTTCCCTGGCCCTCAAGCCCCTGCACGCCATCTACGGCAACCTGGACGAGCCCCGCGTCATGGGCGGTCTGAAGGTGGCCTTCTTCCCCGGCTGCATGGGCGACAAGCTGTACGTGGATGTGTCCGAAGCCTGCATCAAGGTGCTGCACCACCATAACGTGGCCATCTACATGCCCAGCAGCTTCGCCTGCTGCGGTATCCCGGCCCTGTCCTCCGGCGACGCCGAAGGCATGGTGAAGCAGATGGCCAAGAGCCTGGCCGCCTTTGGCGAAAGCAGCTTCGACTACGTGCTGACCGCCTGTTCCTCCTGTACCTCCACCATCAAGGAACTGTGGCCCCGCTACGCCGCCCGCCTGGGCAGCGTGGAACAGCATCAGGCCGAGGCCCTGGCCGCCATCACCATGGACATCAACGAATTTCTGGTGAAGGTGCTCAAGGTCGAAGCCGTGGAAAGCCTGCCCGGCGCCAAGACCGTGACCTATCACGACTCCTGCCACCTCAAGAAGGCCCTGGGCCTCTCCGAGGAACCGCGCACCATCATCAAGACCAACCCCAACTACAAGCTGGTGGAGATGAAAGAAGCCGACCGTTGCTGCGGTTGCGGCGGTTCCTTCAACCTCTTCCACTACGACCTGTCGCGTGTCATTGGCCAGCGCAAGCGTGACAACGTGGTGGCCACGGGCGCCCATGTGGTGGCCGCCGGCTGCCCCGCCTGCATGATGCAGCTGGAAGACGTGCTCTCGCACAACAATGACCCCGTGCAGGTCAAGCATACTATCCAGATCTATGCCGAGACCCTCAAATAGGGTGCGGCATTCATTATAAGGAGACATCAATGGCCCCTGAAGAAATCCAGGATCTTGTTCAGGACTTCACCGCCAAAGCCACGGCCGTCAACGCCGTGGTGCAGGAGCTGCCCAACATGGCCGCCGTGCTGCAGTACGTGGTGGACGTGTGCGAAAACAAAGCCCCGTGCGAACTGATGGCGGACGAGGACGTGGAAAAGGGCCCCAACGGCCCCAATGGTGTGCCCACCCGCGTGCAGCGCATCGTGGCCGCTCCTGTCCTGAACGACGAAGACTTCGCCACCCTGGAAGCCGCCTGCAAGGAAAAGGGCTTCCTGTGCATCCGTGAAGGTCTGCGCAACCATCTGGCCGGTATCGACGTGGGGCTGACCTCCGCCGAGATGGGCGTGTCTTCCAGTGCCACCTGTCTGGTGAACACCGACAACGAAAATGCCCGTCTGGCCGGTATGATCAGCGAGATCCACGTGCTGCTGCTGGCCAAGACCAAGCTTGTGCGCACCCTGCCCGAGATCGCCGGTCGCATGCGTGAGCTGCTCATGGCCAACCCCAAGGGCGGCAACTACACGACCCTGATCAGCGGCCCCAGCCGTACCGCCGATATCGAGCGCGTGGCCGCCGTGGGCGTTCATGGCCCGCTGGAATTGCATATCATTCTTCTGGAGGACTAAGCCATGAGCCACACCGCACCCAAAACCCTTTCGGATTACCGCAAGGATATTGATTCCGCCCTTGAGGACAGCTTTCTGCGCCGCACCCTCGACACCTTTGCCGTGGCCTACCGCGCCAACCGTGAAGCTGTGTTCAAGGAAGTGGACGAACGAGGCCTGATCAAACAGATCGCCGACGCCAAGGACGACGCCTGCAAGCACATGGAAGAACTGTACGAACAGTTCCGCCGTGTGGCCGAAGAGCGCGGCGTGCATGTGCACCGTGCCGCCACTGCCGAGGATGCCAACCGCATCATCGCCAGCATCGCCCGCGAGAACAACGTCAAGCGCGTCATCAAGTCCAAGTCCATGACCGCTGAAGAAATCCAGCTGAACCCCTACCTGGAAAAGGAAGGGTTCATCGTGGACGAGACCGACCTTGGTGAATGGATCATCCAGCTGCGCCACGAAGGTCCCTCGCACATGGTCATGCCCGCCATCCACCTGTCCCGCTATCAGGTGGCCGACGACTTCACCAAGGAGACCGGCGTCAAGCAGGATGCCGAAGACATCCAGCGCCTGGTGAAGGTGGCCCGCGTGCAGCTGCGCCGCAAGTTCATCAACGGCGACATGGGCATCTCCGGCTGCAACTTCGCCGTGGCCGAAATGGGCGCCGTCAGCACCGTGACCAACGAAGGCAACGCCCGCATGGTCACCACCCTGCCTCGCGTCCATGTGGCCATCGCCGGCCTGGACAAGCTGGTGCCCAACCTGGAAGTGGCCCTGACCGCCCTGCAGGTGCTGCCCCGTAACGCTACGGCCCAGCGCCTGACCGCGTACGCCACCTTCATGGCCGGTGCCGGCGAATGCGGCGCCTGTGAGGACAACAAGAAGGTCATGCACGTGGTCTTCCTGGACAACGGCCGTACCGAGATCGCCCGTGATCCGCTGTTCTCCCAGATCTTCCGCTGCGTGCGCTGCGGCGCCTGCGCCAACGTCTGCCCCGTGTTCCGTCTGGTGGGCGGCCACAAGATGGGCTACATCTACATCGGCGCCATCGGCCTGATCCTGACCTACTTCTTCCATGGCAAGGACAAGGCCAAGGTGCTGTGCCAGAACTGCGTGGGCTGCGAATCCTGCAAGAACGTCTGCGCCGGCGGCATCGACCTGCCCCGCCTGATCCGCGAGATCCGCTCCCGCCTGACCGACGAGCAGGGCGGTGGTGTGGAAGGCACCCTGATGGCTGCTGTGATGAAGAACCGCAAGATGTTCCACAGCCTGCTCAAGTTCGCCTCCTACGCCCAGAAGCCCTTCACCGGCGGCACCCAGTTCCAGCGTCACCTGCCTGCCATGTTCCTTGGCAAGCACGGCTTCAAGGCCCTGCCCGCCATCGCCAACGAAGCCTTCCGTGACCGCTGGGCCAAGATCGCCCCGCGCGTGGCCACCCCGCGTTACCGTGTGGCCATCTTCGGCGGCTGCGCCCAGGACTTCATCTATCCCGAACAGCTGGAAGCCTGCGTCAAGGTGCTGGGCGCCCGCGGCGTGGCCGTGGAATACCCCATGGCCCAGACCTGCTGCGGCCTGCCTCTGGAAATGATGGGTCAGCGCAAGACCTCCGTGGATGTGGCCAAGCAGAACCTGGAAGCCTTCGACGCCGGCAAGTACGACGCCATCATCACCCTGTGCGCCAGCTGCGCCTCCCACCTGAAGCATGTGTACCCCCACATCCTGGAAGGCAAGGCCGACGCCGCCCGCGTGCAGCTTTTCTCCGACAAGGTGACGGACTACAGCTCCTTCGTGCATGATGTCCTCGGCCTGACCGAGAAGGACTTCAACAACAGCGGTGAAAAGGTGACCTACCACGCTTCCTGCCACATCTGCCGTGGCCTGGGCGTGACCAAGGCCCCGCGCGACCTCATCGCCGACGCGGCCACCTATGTGCCGTGCGCCGAAGAAGACGTGTGCTGCGGCTTCGGTGGTACCTACTCCATGAAGTTCCCCGAGATCTCCGGTACGCTGCTGGCCAAGAAGCTGAAGCACATCGAAGAGACCGGCGCTTCCCGCGTGGTCATGGACTGCCCCGGCTGCGTCATGCAGCTGCGCGGCGGTGTGGAAAAGCAGGGCATGAAGGTCAAGGTCTCGCACATCGCGGAACTGGTGGCCGAAAACCTGAAAAAATAACTGAAAACGAACGGCGGCGCACCTTGTGGCGCGCCGCCGCCTTGCCATGCGGGCCTGACCTGTCCGGGCCTGCAGGGATCGCCGGCCTTGTGCCGGGCCGGGTGCAGCCCAGGGCGCCCCGGCAGCAGGGACAGGAGGGATTTTTGGGCAGACACCGGGTCTCCCGGGCGGTTTTGAGGAAGACCGCGATCTGTTCGAAAACGCCGTATGATCAAGGCCTTTTCCTGGCGAACCTGAAGGAGCGCCGGTGGGCCCACGGCCATGCGGCAAGGTCACGACCGTAATGCGGCATGATGCCATGCCGCCGGTTTGGGGAAGGTCACGGCTGCGTGTGGTGCGAAAATATGCGGCCGGGACATGTTCAACATGAACACTTGCAGAGGAGGTCTCATGTCCATCGGTCTTCTGGCATTTCTTGCCTTCATCCCGATCCTGATTGCCCTGATCCTCATGGCCGGCATGCGCTGGCCCTCCACCCGCGCCATGCCCATCGCCTGGCTTGCCGGTGTGGTGCTGGCCTTTGCCTTCTGGGGTCAGGAACCCCTGCGTCTTGTGGCTCTGTCCATCGAAGGCACCATCACGGCTGTGGGCGTGCTGATCATCGTGTTCGGCGCGCTGCTGATCTACTACACCATGCAGTACAGCGGCGCCATGGAAACCATCCAGGCCGGCATGAAGAAGATCAGCCCCGACAAACGTCTGCAGACCATCATCATCGGCTTCATGTTCGCAGCCTTCATCGAAGGTGCCGCCGGTTTCGGTACGCCTGCCGCTCTGGCCGCGCCCCTGCTGCTGGGCCTGGGCTTCCCGCCCCTGTGCGCTGCCGTTATCTGTCTGGCCTTCAACAGTGTGCCCGTGACCTTTGGCGCCGTGGGCACCCCCGTGCTGCAGGGCTTCAAATCCATCGAGACCTTTGCCATGCAGGCCATGAACTTCTCTGACCCCGCCATGGCCTACAAGACCATCGGTGAATACGTCACCCTCATGCACCTGCCCATGGGCATCATCCTGCCCATCTTCATGCTGGGCTTCATGACCCGCTTCTTCGGCAAGAACAAGTCCTGGATGGAAGGTTTCCGCGCGTGGAAATACTGCATCATGGCCTCTGTCTGCTTCCTGGTGCCCTATCTGATCCTGGCCTGGACCGTTGGCCCCGAACTGCCTTCCATGGTGGGTGGCCTGCTGGGTCTCGGCGCCCTGGTGTGGCTGACCAAGAAGGGCTTCTGCGTGCCTACCGACGGCGTGTGGGACTTTGCCCGCAACGATGAATGGGATCCCGAATGGACCGGTTCCGTGGAAGCCAGCTCCGCCACCGAATACAAGGAACACATGAGCCAGACCACGGCCTGGCTGCCCTATGTGCTGTGCGGCCTGCTGCTGGTGCTGACCCGCGTGCCCGCCTTCCACCTGAAGCCCATCATCACCGACCCCATCTTCAGCGTGGGTCTGACCAACATCCTGGGCTACCAGGGCGTGACCTCCAAGATCGCCCTGCTCAACCTGCCCGGCACCATCCCCTTCATCCTGGTGTCCATCATCACCATCGGCCTGCACAGGATGAACGGTGAAAAGATCCGCCAGGCCTGGGGCACCGCTCTGGAAAAGATGACGGCCCCCACCATCGCCCTGGTGGCTGCCGTGGCCCTGGTGTCCATCCTCAAGGGTTCCGGCGTCAACACCGCCGGTCCTGATGGTGCGGCCCTGCCGTCCATGCCCATGGCCATGGCGCTGTTCGCCTCTGACGTGGCCGGCGCCGCCTGGCCCATGCTGGCCGCTTTCGTGGGCGGTCTGGGCGCCTTCATCACCGGCTCCTGCACCGTGTCCGACATGCTGTTCGGTAACTTCCAGTGGGATATGGGCGGTCTGCTGAACTATCCCGCTCTCGGCAAGTACATCATCGTGGCTGCCCAGGGCGTGGGTGGCGCTGCCGGCAACATGATCTGCATCCACAACATCGTGGCCGTGTGCGCCGTGCTGGGCATGATCGGCAAGGAAGGCATCATCCTGCGCCGGACCATCTGGCCCTTCCTGCTGTACTGCCTGGTGGCCGGTACGGTCTGCTTCGTCCTGATTGGTCGCGTCCTGTAACGACTGCTGTGATCCTGTAAAAAAAGGCCCGCTCCGGCGGGCCTTTTTTTATGCTGCCTTGAAACATCCGGACAGCGTGCTGCAATAAAAAACCACCCGGCAGGGTGGTTTCGGCATGTAAAAACGGGGGAACTTTAGTGGCTGAGGAGAGCGGCTGATGTACGCCAGTACCAGTCCGCTACCAGGGTCGTGTCGTCCGGCAGCCATTCCCCGCTGTGCTCAAACTGGAACAGCAGCTCTTCTTCGGCCTCGTCCAGCGGGATGGCCGGATGGGCCAGTTTGCGCAGATGGACCAGGACAGCCAGACATTCGAAAAGCGAGAACAGCGCTTCAGAAGAAAGGTCCGCAGCAGCAATGGTGCGCAGCAACTCGGGATGGAAGGGTTTGCTGCTGACACGGGCGGCATCATAGAGGTCGCAGTGCCGGCACAGGGAATCCAGAGTATCGGCGACCAGCAGATCCCGTTTTTCCTGAGGGGATCGCTGCCGTAATGCTGTGGCGAACTGGCTGATGGGGGTACGTTTTTCGCGAATGGTCACCGGAAACTCCTATTTGCTGATGATTATAGGATAATAGATATACAAAAGCAACATTCTTTAGCACAAGCATGGGGCTAAAGAGCGCGCTTTCCTCTCCGGCGGACTGTAACTGGGCATTCGCAACAGTGCACTACGATGCGGCCTTTTCGCAGAGGCAGGATTCCTTTAGTGGCGATGGTCGAGATAGCGGGGATCGATATGCAGACGATAGCTCCGTGCCGCCGGATTGCGGCGGGGCGGCAGGGAGATGTTGCCCTCGATGGACAGGGGCTTGTCCGAGAGGCCGAAGGGCTGGAGGCCCTGCAGGCCCTGGGGCATGGCGGCCAGCCGGTCGCCCAGGACGTAGAGGACGGGCATGCTGCGCTGGGCGCGGCCTGCCAGGAGCATGCTGCCGCCATGGCTGCTGCCCAGGATGCTGGTGAGCAGGGAGGGCAGGCGCACGTCGGCGCGGCGCAGCAGCTCCAGAAAGTCATTGCCTGTCTGTCCCACGAAGGAGACCAGGGACATGCCGTCGCGGCTCACCAGCAGGCTCACCGGCACGGTACCGCCGTGGATGCCCAGATAGGTGGAGCGGGCGCCCGCGGGCATGGCTGTCCAGCCTTCCGGGAGGGATTGGCCGCTGACGGTGGCCGTTTGCTGGGGCGTATCGGCGGTGGTGCTGCCGGCTGCGGTGAACAGGGAACTTTTGTCCAGCGCGGGCCACGCACAGGCCAGGGCGGCCAGGGCCAGCAGGGCGCAGGCCAGCAGGGATTGGAGATGGCGCATGCCGTTATGTCCTTGATACAGGGGTGATTTCCCTTCCTAGGAAGAATGGCGGGACCTTGTCAAGCCAGGGGCGGTCTACTCGCCGGTACCGAGGGAAAAGAAGCTCTCCGGGCCTTCCTGGGTACCGAGCCATTCTAGGAAGAATGAGGCCAGTCTGCGGGTCAGCGTGCTGAACAGCTGCTGGCGCAGGGGATCCAGCTCGTCATGGCACATCTCGGGCAGCTCATTGGCCAGGCTGGGCGGACAGGGGGCCATGAGCAGCGACATGTCCGCTTTGTCCAGGAACAGATGGGCGGGCTTCCTGTCCATGCGTTCATACAGGGCCTCGGCATGCAGCGAGGAGATGCTCAGGTCGTCATGCTCAAGGCCCACCAGCAGCAGGTGCGGCTGCTGGCCGGCCAGCCCCTGATGGCTGAACAGCATGCCGAAGGTGGGGCCCACGGCGGCGATGGCCTTGACGCGGGGATCGGTCAGGCTGCGCGGATCCAGCGGGAAATGGCCGCACATGCTGTCCATGCGGGCCCGGGGCTGATCATAGCAGTAGGCATCGTCCTGGGGGGCCTTGCGACAGTAGTCCATCCAGCCGGAGCAGTCGGGCAGGGCGCCGCCCAGCAGCAGGGCGGCCGTAGCGCCGCTGCCGTAGCCCAGGACGCCGATGCGCTTGGGGTCGATGCTGGGGCCGATGTCTTTGTCGGCCAGCAGCAGGTCCATGGTGGCCGACAGTTCCAGAGCCCTGTCCTTGAGCTGTTCCCAGAGGAAAAGATGGTCCATGTTCTCCATGCAGTCGCGGGGATGGGTGGGCGCGGCCACCACGAAGCCGCGCGCCGCCAGGGCTGCCGCCGTATCGTGGAAGGAAAAGCGCGTCCCCGACGAGGGATGGGAGAGCAGGATCAGAGGAAAGCGGCCGGGTACGGGCTTGCCGTTGCGGGCGCCGCGGATGGTCCAGGGCGCGTAGGACAGGGAGCGCGGTGCGCGCACGGACGGATACCAGACGTTGACGTCCACGCGGATGCCGCTTTCCTGCTGCCAGAAGCCCAGAGTGCGGAAACCGGGATTGTAGCCGTTATCGGCCAGGGCCGGGACGGTGATGAAAAGGCAGAGCAGGACCATGATGACGGCGGAACGGACAGGCATGGGACCTCGCGAGACAGGAAAAGGGGTGGAGGCGTCCCCGCAGCGGGAGCAGGGCCGCTGTAGGTGTTGTGCCACAGGCATGGCTGGGATACAAGGGAAAGGCTTTCAGTCTCAAATCCCTATTGAGGTGTACATGGAATTTTTGACATATCTGGTGGACTTCATCCTGCATATCGACACCCATCTCTTCGAACTGGTGGAACAGTACGGGATGTGGATCTATGCCATCCTGTTCATCATCGTCTTTTGCGAGACCGGCCTCGTGGTCACGCCCTTCCTGCCGGGGGATTCCCTGCTCTTCGCCTCCGGCGTCGTGGCCGGTGCCGGGCTCATGGGCTACGGCCATGTGCTGCTGGTACTGCTGGCCGCCGGTATCATGGGCGACGCGGTGAACTACTTCATCGGCCGTCATGTGGGCCCGGCCATCTTCCAGCGGGATTCCCGCTTCATCAAGAAGGAGCACCTGCTCAAGGCGCATCACTTTTATGAGAAGCACGGCGGCAAGGCCATCATCCTGGCCCGCTTCGTGCCCATCGTGCGGACCTTCGCGCCCTTCGTGGCCGGTATCGCCCTCATGTGCCCGCACCGCTTTTTCCTGTTCAACATCACGGGCTGTGTGCTCTGGGTGGGCGGTCTGGTCTCGGCCGGCTATTTTCTGGGCAACCTGGAATGGGTACGCCAGAATTTCAGCATCATCGTCTACCTGATCATCATCATCTCCGTGCTGCCGGTGGCCATCGAAGTCCTGCGCGCCAAGCTGGGCAAGAAGCCGGAGCAGGCGGAAGAGTTGAAGAACCCCTTCGAAAAGAAGGATTAAGGCAGTTCTGCGGGGGAAGGGAGGCCCCTTTTGGAAAAGGGGCCTCCCTTCCCCCGGACCCCCATCCCTCTCCGAAAACTTTTCTTCTGGTCCCTGACGGACAGGGCAGCACGGAAGGATGTGCCCTCGGCATCTGTCCCCCGGTGAAGCTGAAAACAGTCTGTCTGTTCTTCACGGTTGTCCGCTATCCCGTCGTCATACTGAAAAAAGCCCCGCATTGTGCGGGGCTTTTTTTGTGGGCGGGTTTTGGGGAAGGAGGGGGGACTGGGGGGAGGAAGACTCTTTTTGCCGCGAGCAAAAGGGTCTTCCTCCCCCCAGAGAATTCTCTATGCCAAAATTTCCAGACGTCCCTGATGCATGCGCGCCCGGCGGTTGATGCAGGACGGCGCATCGCCCTCGAAGTGGGAGACGAAGACCAGCGAGATGCCGCGGGCGGCCAGCTGGTCCAGCAGATCCAGATACTGGCGGCGGGAGTCTTCATCCAGGGCGGAGCAGGGCTCGTCCAGAAGCAGGATGTCCGGTTCGCCCATGAGGGCGCGGGCCAGGAACAGGCGGCGCAGCTGTCCGGTGGAGAGCAGGCGGATGGAGCGGTCCGCCAGATGGCCCACGCCCAGTTCGCGCATGACGCGGCGGGCCTGATCCTGCTCGGCCTTGCTGTAGTCGCGGTAGACGCCCACGGTGTTTTCCAGACCGGTACAGACCAGTTCCAGCGCCGTGATGCTGTAGCCGTAAAGGGCCTGGGAGAGGTCGGAGACCAGACGCACGCCCTTGCGGATCTCTTCCAGCAGCACGGTCTCGCCGCCGTGATGGGGCAGATGACGCACCAGCGTACCGCCCACGGCCACGAATTCGTCCCCGGCCAGCAGGCGCAGGAAGGTGGACTTGCCCGAGCCGTTCTCGCCCTCGATGCGCCAGTGTTCGCCCTTGCGCAGTGTCCAGTCCACATCGTGCAAGATCTCCTGCCCGTCGATGAAGACCGTGGCATGGCGCACGTCCAGCAGCGGCGCGGAGGGTTCCGGGGCGGACGTCACGGCTCCGGCCAGGCTGATGTCCTCATATTCGCCTTCCTGCGGCGGCAGGGCGCTTCCCGGGGCCAGCAGACGGCCCTGATGGATGACGCGCGTCTTGCGGCACCAGTCCGGCACCTGTTCCGGGCGGTGGCTGCTCATGATGACCGTACAGTGCTCGCGCACGCTGTCCAGCACTTCATAGAAGCGGCGGCTGTGGTCGGCATCCAGCCCATCGCTGCATTCGTCCAGCAGGAGCAGATCCGGCTGCCGGACCAGGGCCCGGCCCAGCAGGAGCAGGCGGAGCTGGCCCTGCGAGACTTCCGGCACCATCCTGTCCAGCAGGTCCAGGGCGCGCAGACGCCGGGCCATGTCTTCCACCTGCGCGTGACGCTGCTCGGAAGTGTTGGTGTAGAGCAGGGGGGTATCTTCGAATGCCGTGAGCAGCAGTTCCCGGCCGGTGATGTACCAGCGCTGGCGCTGGTAGTTCTCCTGCTGGTCGGGCGAGACCAGGGCGCTGACGGCACGGCCCGCGATGGGCGAGGTCTCCTCGCCTTCGCTGGTGTGCCAGACGATGCGGCCTTCCGCCGGCCAGAGCAGGCCGTGCATGAGGCGCATGAGCGTGGTCTTGCCGGCACCGTTGTGGCCCAGCAGCAAGTGGTGCTCGCCGCGGCACAGATGCCAGTCGATGTGGTGCAGGATCATTTTCTGCCGGGCATCACCGGGCAGGAACAGGCTCAGGTCTTCGATGTCCACCAGGGGACTGCCGGGAAGGAGGGGAGACTGGGTTTCCATGAGAGGCTCGTAAAACTGGCGGTACGCATCCGTCCTGCGGACCGCTGAAAGATGGAGAACTGTCCGAAGGACAGCCTGAAAACATATGTACGCGACCGGGCGGGGCCTGTAGCCGTCGGGCCCATGGAGACCGGAGACGGACGGGTCATCGACTGGGGATATGGGGGAGCGGCCTTGCCCGAGGGTGCCCGGGAAATCCGGGCTGAAGAAAGCCCGGGCCCTCCCGCGCGCCATCTTTGGGATAAAGCGCGCCGGGAAGAGGGCGACTGGGGAAAGGGGATCCTTCCCGTGCGGGCAACGACCCAATGGCGGCCCGCAGGGCCGTGCCCGTCAGCGCCGGAGCGGCGTCACGGGCATCGGCAGCGGAGAAGATCTCCCCTTCCCTCCCCAAAATATCCGGGCGCCGTGTCCTTTCCTACAGCGGCAGCACGTACTGCCGGCCCTGCTTGTACCAGACGCTCTGGGTGAAACCAAAGGCGCGGGCGTAACTTTCCAGGCGAGGGAAGGCAAAGGCCACGTCGGTGGTGATGTGGGCGTCGGAGGCGAAGGTCACGGGCACGCGGAGCTCGGCGGCCAGCTGCATGATGGGCGCGCAGGGGTAGATCTCGCGGCAGGGCTTGCGCAACCCGGCGGACGAGATCTCCATGGCCATGCCCGCATCGCGCAGCTCGGTGAGGGCCGTGCGGATGATGTCGAGGCTGCCGGGCTTGTTGAGCCAGATGTGGAAGCGGTCCACGGAGAAGATCTTGATGAGGTCGGGGTGGGCGGCGATCTGGAACATGCCCGAGGCGATCATCTCGCGCCAGCTCTGGAAGTAACGCACATAGTTCCGCTCGCACTCTTCCTGCGAAAGGATGTCCCAGTCCGAGGCCTGGTCGTCGAAGCCCCAGTGACCGATGAAATGCACGCTGCCCAGCAGATAGTCGAAATCATAGGCGGTGCAGGCCTGGCGGGCAAAGTCCGCCTGCCCTTCCAGCCAGTCCATCTCCATGCCGAACAGCACCTGGCAGGCATCGGGAGCGGCGTTGTCGCGCAGCTCGCAGACCTCGCGGGCATAGGTGGGCATGAAGCGGCTCAACTGTTCGCGGTATTCGTTGGTATAGTCGAAGCCCAGCGGACGCGGGGAATGTTCGGTGAAGCCCAGCAGTTTGAGCCCGGCCGTGCAGGCGGCGGCGTACATCTCCTGGGGCGTGCTGGCGCCGTGGGAATAACGGGTATGGCTGTGGAGGTCGGCGGTGATCATGATGGTCTCCGGGAGCGCCCCGGCCTGTCAGGGACAGACGGGATGGCCGTGATGACGGCAGGTCGCGGACGCGCTGAGATGGGGGCAGGGCCCGAGGGAAAAAAACGGGGAGGGCGGACCCTCCCCGTGATGTGCTGACGCTATGGCCGGCTAGCCGAGCAGACGACGGCAGATCTCCTGACCGGCCCGGCGTCCGGCGCCCATGGCCAGGATGACCGTGGCCGCGCCGGTGACGATGTCGCCGCCGGCGAAGACGTTGGGCAGCGAGGTCTCGCCCGTGGCTTCATCCACCTTGATGTAGCCGCGTTCGGTCTTTTCCAGGCCTTCGGTGGCTTCCAGCAGGATGGGGTTGGAACGGGTGCCCAGGGCCACGATGGCCAGGTCGGTGGCCAGTTCGTAGGTGGCGCCTTCCACGGGCACGGGGCGGCGACGGCCGGAGGCGTCGGGCTCGCCCAGTTCCATCTTCTGCAGGGTCACGGACGTGAGCTTCATCTCGGCGTCCCCGTTGAACTTCACGGGGGAGGCCAGCATCTCGAACTTCACGCCTTCTTCCTCCGCATGTTCCACTTCCTCGCGGCGGGCGGGCATCTCGGCCTTGGTGCGGCGGTAGACGATATGCACGCTTTCCGCGCCCATGCGCAGGGCGGTGCGGGCGGCGTCCATGGCCACGTTACCGGCACCGAACACGGTCACATGCTTGCCGAGGTAGGCGGGGGTGTCCTGTTCGGGGAAGGCATAGGCGCGGCCCAGGTTCACGCGGGTCAGGTATTCGTTGGCGGAGAACACGCCCACCAGGTTTTCGCCGGGCACGCCCAGGAAGACCGGCAGACCGGCGCCCACGCCGATGAAGACCGCGTCATATTCCTTGCGCAGTTCGTCCACGGTGAAGGTGCGGCCGCCCACGCTGTTGAGGTGGAAGTCCACACCGGAACGGCGCAGGCCGTCCACTTCGGTGGCCACCACGTTCTTGGGCAGACGGAAGGAGGGGATGCCGTAGATGAGCACGCCGCCGGGCTCGTGCAGGGCTTCGAACACATCCACCTTGAGGCCGTTGGCGGCGCAGACGCCCGCACAGGTCAGGGAGGAAGGACCGGAACCGATGCAGGCCACCTTCTTGCCCTTGACGGGCATGGCACAGGAATTGGTGCCGGTCACCTGTTCACAGGCGCTGGTGGCGATGTAGGTATCGGCCACGAAGCGTTCCAGGCGGCCGATGGCGATGGGCTGGCCCTTGGCGTTGAGGATGCACTTGCCTTCGCACTGGTGTTCCTGCGGGCAGACGCGGCCGCACACGGCAGGCAGGCTGTTGGTGGTCTTGATGATGCGGTAGGCGGCGTCGAAGTTGCCGCGGGCCACTTCGGCGATGAAGTCGCGGATGGGCACTTCCACGGGGCAGCCCTTCATGCAGAGGGGCTTTTTGCACTGCAGGCAGCGGGAGGCTTCCTGCATGGCCATCTCTTTGGTGTAGCCGGTGGCCACTTCGTCGAAATTGTGAGCGCGCACGTCCGCGGGCTGGCAGGGCATGTCCACGCGCGGAGCAATGGTCTTTTTGGGCTTAGTTTCCATGGGTGCTCCTGTACTGGTCGATGGAGACCTTTTCCTGATCGCGGTAGGCGCCCAGACGGCGGCGCAGTTCGTCGAAGTCCACCTTGTGGCCGTCGAATTCGGGGCCGTCCACACAGGCGAACTTGGTCTTGCCGTCCACGGTCACGCGGCAGGCGCCGCACATGCCGATGCCGTCCACCATGATGGGGTTGAGGCTGACGGTGGTGTGCACGCCGTAGGGACGGGTGGTGTTGGCCACGGCGGCCATCATGGGCACGGGACCCACGGCCACCACTTCAAAGACGTCCTTGTCGGATTCCAGGCGGTCGCGGAGCAGGTCGGTGACCAGGCCCTTGTGACCGTAGCTGCCGTCGTCGGTGGAGATGAGCAGCTCGTCCACGAAGCTGGCCAGTTCCTTTTCGAACAGGAGCAGGTCCTTGTTGCGGGCGCCGATGATGCCCACGACCTTGTTGCCGATGCGCGAATGGCCCTTGGCGATGTGGTGCATGGCGGCAATGCCGGTACCGCCGCCCACGCAGATGACGGTGCCCTTTTTCTCGATGTGGGTGGGCTTGCCCAGGGGGCCGCAAACGTCCAGGATCTCGTCGCCGGCCTTGAGGTCTTCAAGGATGGCCGTACTCTTGCCCATGACCAGATAGACGATGGTGATGGTGCCCTTTTCGGCATCCGTATCGGCGATGGTCAGGGGGATGCGCTCGCCCGTGGGGCTCATGCGCAGCATGACGAAATGACCGGGCCGGGCGTGGCTGGCAATGGCCGGCGCATGCAGCACCAGTTTGCTGGTCTTGCCCGGGATGAGGCTTTCTTTTTCCAGAATGGGGGTTGGCATGATGTTCCTGCACTCCTGCTGCGGGATAATGGAAAGTGCCAGCTTACCCAAGCTTTTTGCCGCTTGCAAGCATTGCGGTATGAAATGAGGAATTGTGAAAAGCGGGGCGTCCTGTGGGCGTGGGGCATGGGTACCCTCGACGTATGCCGCGCAGGCTGGGCAGGGAGACGGCCATAGCACGCTGCCGTGCATGGCTGGTGACGGATGGGAAGGAAGACGAAAAGAGGAATGATCCGGGAAAGGCCCGGGGCGCTTTCCCCGGGCGCGTCAGTCATGATCGGTGTGCGGGCCGCAGGTGCGCGGTACCGGGGCGTCTTCCCCCTCGCCGGGCAGGACGAGGACCACGGTCTGGCGGGAGAGGCCGTTCTTTTCGATGGTCTCGGCCAGCAGGTCGAGGCGGGTGCGGATGAGCTGCTGGTCGGGCCAGCCCAGGCGGAAGGCGCAGATGACGGGCGTGGCGGCGGGCAGGGACTGTTCCAGCTCCTCCTGCATGGCGCGGGCCTGCATGGCGGAAAGGTAGACGGCCAGCGTGGTGCCGTGCTTGGCCAGATGGCGCAGGGCTTCCTGTTCGGGCATGGGCGTGCGGCCGGGCATGCGGGTCATGATCAGGCTCTGGGTGGCGCCGGGCACGGTGAAGCTGCATCCGGCAGCGGCAGCGGCGGCGCTGGCGGCCGTGATGCCGGGCACCACCTGCCAGGGGATGCCGTCCCTGTCCAGCAGGGCCAGTTGTTCGCGCAGGGCGCTGTAGACGGCAGGGTCACCGGTGTGCAGATGCACCACGGGCTGACCGGCGCGGGCGAACTGGAGCATGAGGGAATGGCATTCTTCCAGATCCAGCGGGGCGGCGTCGATGACGCTGGCCCGGGGCGATGCCAGATCCAGCAGGGCGGGCGGTATCATGGAACCGGCGTAGAGCAGCAGGGCCGCCTCTTCGATGAGGCGTTTCCCCTTGAGGGTGAGCAGTTCCGGGTCACCGGGACCCGCGCCGACGAAACTGACCATGCCTGGCTGCTTTTCCATAGTCTCCTCCAGTAGGCGGGGCCTGTTGTCTCCGCCCCGCGTCCCCGTAATGTCATGCCGGGGGAACGGCGTCCAGAAGGAGGGCTGCCTCCTTCATACATATACGCTCCCAATGTCCCTTTCTAGTCTTCGTCCTTCTCCTGTTCGGGCTTGTCCACAGCCAGCAGGAAAACAGGATTGGCGGCGGCCAGGAAAATGTCCTGCCCCAGTGGCCGGGACTGGGCGGACTGTATCTGCATCACCTCGGCGGGCCAGCCCAGGCCCTCGAAGAAGGCACGGCAGCGGGCCAGCGTGTCCAGCAAGATGCAGCTCACCACCAGCCGTCCGCCGGGCAGCAGGCGACGGCAGACCTGTTCCAGCAGGTTGTGGGCCCCGTCGCCGGAAAGACCGCCGCCGATGAAGACCCGGTGCGGGTCGGGCAGGCGCGGCAGGCACTGGGGCACCGTACCCAGACAGACGTCCACCGAGGCGGCTCCGAAGCGGCGGCGGTTCTCCTGGATGTCCAGAGCGCGGGAAGGGGTCCGCTCCACGGCCACCACGCGGCCTTCGTGGGCCAGGCAGGCCGCCTCCAGCGCCACGGAACCGGAGCCGGCGCCCAGATCCCAGACCGTATGCCGGGGCTCGGGCCGCAACAGGGCCAGGGCGGCGGCACGCACGGCGGGCTTGGTCAGCAGGCCGTCCTCGTGTCGCAGTTCGGCGGGCAGCAGGCCGGGATGCGGACGGCGCATCTCGCCCGCGGGCGTCAGCAAAACGGTACAGACGGCGCCGAAGCGGGCAGCGGCGGCTTCGGCCAGCGTAAGATGATGTTCCTGTTCCCCGTCGCTCCCCATGTGTTCAAAAACATGCATGGCGAACCAGTCCACGCCCCTGTCCAGCAGGTGACGGGCCAGCAGATCGGGCGTCATGCGGGCGTCGGTGAGCAGGCTGATGGGCCGCTGCCGGTGCACGGCGGTGTGGAGGGGCGTCAGATTGTCGCGGCCGTGCAGGGAAAGGCAGATGACGTCATGCCAGGGCAGGCCCAGACGGGCGCAGGCCTGCTGCAGGGAGCTGACCCCGGGCAGGATGCGCACGGCTTCGGGGCCCAGCTGGCGCAGGAGCGTGGTGCCGATGCCGTAGAACAGGGGGTCGCCGTCGGCCAGCACCACCACTTTTTTGCCGCCGGCACGCAGATGGCTGATGCGGGCCAGCACCGGTTCCAGCGGTGCGGTCAGGGGCAGCTGCCGGGCGGGGAGATCATCGAAGGCCGCCAGCAGGCGACGGCCGCCGCACAGGACGTCGGCCTGCTCGATAAGGCGCAGGCGTGCGGGGGCGAGCCCCTCGCGCAGGGGCTGGGCGCAGTCCAGGCCCAGAATCAGGACGGGTTCGGCCGCCGTACCGGCAGGTTCGAAAACGAAGGCGGAGTGCAGCAGGCTCTCCTGCGGGGACCAGGTATCCGTATCGGGCACGGCCGGAGCGGCCGGGGACGGCGCCGGCGGGGTCTCGGCCGGACGGGAAGGACGGGGAGCGGGCAGGCTGATGCCGGGGAGAAGGTTCTGCTGTTTCATGTATCTCTGGTTGAAAAGGAGCGGGGACAGGACGCGCGAAGCGCGCAAAAAAGGGCAGCCGCAACGACCGGACGCAAGCCCGGCGGGGGGCCGCCCCGAAAATCAGGCCTGCGCGTCGGGCAGCCAGACGCGGCCGCGGGCCACGAGGTCCACAGGACCGTCGATGAAGGCCTTGCCCTGGTCATCGTCGGGGATGTGGACATGCAGGGAGCTGCCGCCGGGCTGCATGATGTCCAAAGGCTTGCGGTTGCCCTTGGCGGCCAGCAGCAGGGCCAGGGCCAGGGCGCCGGAACCGCAGGCATTCTCGATGCAGGTGGTGTGGGCGTCGCGCACGTGGACCACGGGCAGCATGTCCAGCAGGCCCGCGCGGCGGCCCCACCAGATGACGCCGCTGGCCACTTCGCCGGTCATGCCGTACTGGCGGCGCAGCATGCGCGAGGCGGCGATGCAGTCCTCGGGCTGCATGTGGACCTCGCCGTCCAGCAGCAGGTGGCAGATGCCGGGCAGGCGCACCAGATGGATGCCCTGTTCCGGGTGGGTGATGGGGCAGGGCGGCAGCTGCAGTTCGGCGCGCACCTGCCAGTGGGGGGAGGTGCCGCGTACCTGGAGCCGGATGGGGGTCTGCCAGCCGGAGACCTGCACCTCGTAGCGGTGCTCGTTGGCCAGTTTCTGGCGGGCGATGCCCTGGAGCGTGGCCTCGGGCGAGGCGCTCTCGCGAAAAGCCAGCAGGGCGCCGAAGGCCCGGGTGGCATTGACGCAGAACTCACCGCCCGCCATGCGCAGACGGCGTTCCTCCACTGAGACGAAACCGGCCTGTTCCGCCCCCAGGCTGTCAGGACGCATGGCCTGCCGGGCCAGCTCCGCCTGCCGGGCCGCATCCAGGCCTGCGGCGGGGAAAAAGAGCGTCGTGTTGCCGCCGGGGCTCCATTTGGAAAAATCGAGTGCTGGCATAACCCATCCTTTTGTATCTATTCAGTATGCTACAGGCGGGCCCGACTGTCCAGCCACCGGGCATGCCCGGCAGGTGCCGGGTGACCGCCGGACGGCTCCGTTCCCTGCCGGGAGCCGCGGTGCAGAGGGCGTTGAAAGAAAGAACGCTTGCCCTTTGCTGCGAAACGCGCTAGTTTTTAAAGGTGTCAATACCCTTTCCCATAAAGGAAAAAGGTAGCTGGCGCATATTGCCTGGCATGTTGCAGGCAAAACAATAACTTTTTTGGGAGGCATCATGAAATCTTTCCGCCTGCTGGCCCTTACCGCCGCGGTTCTTCTGAGCTTCGCCGTGGCTGCCGTGGCCGCTCCTGTCTGCAGCAAGAAGGTCAACAGCTTCGACTTCGTCGTGGACTACTCCGGCTCCATGATGATGAAGAATGACAAAATGAAGCAGGACAAGATCGAAGTGGCCAAGATCGCCCTGAAGCGCGTCAACGCCGCCATCCCCGCCCTGGACTTCAAGGGCGGCCTGCACACCATCGCTCCTAACGGCACCGTCATCGAACAGGGCCCCTGGAACCGCGCCGCCATGGATAGCGGTATCAACACCCTGCGCAGCGGCTTTGCCACCTTCGGCCGCATGACCAACATGGGCGACGGCCTGCAGACCTACGAGCCCTTCCTGAGCTCCATGGAACGCAGCGCTGCCCTGATCCTGGTGACCGACGGCGACAACAACCGCGGTATGGATCTGGTGGAAGTGGCCCGTCAGGTGTACGCCACCCAGCGTAACATGGTCATCCACGTGATCTCCCTGGCCGACACCCCCCAGGGCGAAGCCACCGTCAAGGCCATTGCTGGCATGAACCCCGCCTCCGTGCTGGTTCGCGCTGAAGACCTGGCCACCAGCGACGCCGAAGTGGAACGCTTCGTGCTGGCCGTGTTCTGCCAGGAAGAAACCGTGATCGTGCTGCGCGGCGTCAACTTCGCTTTTGACTCCTATGCCCTGGACAGCAAGGCCATGGGCATCCTGGACGAAGCCGCCGGCCTCATCAAGTCCAAGCCCAACACCAAGATCGTGCTGACCGGCTGGACCGACTCCCGTGGTACCGACGCCTACAACGCCAAGCTGTCCAAGAACCGCGCCGAAGCCGTTAAGGGCTACCTGGCCAAGCAGGGCGTGCCCGCCAGCCGCATGACCGCCATCGGCAAGGGCAAGTCCTTCAAGTACAGCAACGACAGCGAAGAAGGCCGCTACATGAACCGTCGTACGGAGATCTCCTTCGACTAAACGACGCCCCCTTTTCCCCCTTCTAACAAAACCCGGCGGAAACGCCGGGTTTTCCATTAAGGAGTGATGACAGATGAAAAAAATCCTGGCAGTCAGCCTGCTGACCAGTCTGCTGTGCGGCGGCTGCGCCCTGTTCGGCGGGGACGAAGGCTCCAGCCCGGCCACGGCCGCCCCTGCTGAAGAAGCCGCCACCGAAACCGCCAAAGCCCCTGAAAAGGCTCCGGCCAAGGCGGCCCCCGTGTCCCAGTCCAAACTGGAAGCCGATCTGTACAAGACCGGCCAGAGCCTGGTGGGCCGTGCTTCCCGCACGGTGATGCCCTCCAAGGCCCACAAGGAAGTGCGCAAGGTGGGCAAGGAATACGTGGCCACCTATGTGGAAGTGGATACCGACAGCCTGACCACCGAAGTGCGCAAGGGCGCCCGTGGTTATGTGGGCTTCATCCGCTATTCCGAGCATGTCTATGAATGCCGCGGTGCCAGCAAGAGCGCTGCCCTTTCCGCTCCCTGCGAAAAGATCAAGACCCGCAATCTCAATGAAATGATCCGTCACGACGGCAAGAAGTGGCAGTACTAGTCCTGCCGCAGCCTGTCTGATGCCACAGCCCTCTTCCCTGCACGGGGAGGGGGCTTTTTTTCTGGGCTGTGGGCGTCCTTTAAGTGGAAGGGGGGGCATGCTGCTATCGTGGACATCCCGGTCAACGAGAGCCCGTCGGACCGTGGGGCGGCAAAGCGGAGGAGCAGGGAAAAGAGGAAAAGGCGGCAGCACGCGCAGGCGGGCCGCAAGGGGCGTCCGTGCCGGGAGGGGTGGAGGAGGCCAGCCGTTTTTTGCCGATGTAGCCCGCACCGCCCTCGGCTCGTTGCCGGCTCAGGCTCCCGTCTGCGCGCTGCCGGTGTCGATGCGGGTGATGACCGACATGCCGGAGCGGATCTCCGGCAGGCGCTCCTGCCCGGGCTCGAAGGCGATGCGCACCGGGATGCGCTGGACGACCTTGGTGAAGTTGCCGGACGAGGTGTCCTTGGGCAGCAGGGAGAAGGTGGCCCCGGTGGCGGGCGAGATACTCTCCACATGGCCCTTGAAGGTATGGCCGGGGAAGGTGTCGATGAGAATCTCCACGGGCTGCCCAGCCCGGATGTTGCCTATCTGGGTCTCCTTGTAATTGGCCACGATGTAGGGGGGCATGTCCAGCACCAGCGAGGCGACCTGCATGCCTTCCCTCACCAGATCGCCCACCTGTATCTTGCGGGCACCGGTGTGTCCGTTGCCCGGGGCGGTGATGATGGTGTGCCCCAGGTCGATGAGGGCGCTCTGCAACTGGGCTTCCGCGGCCCGGAGGTCAGCCTCGCGCAGCTGCCTGTCCGCCTTTTGCAGTTCGAGTTTGCGCTCCTGTACCCGGACTTCGGCCAGGGCCTCGCGGTGGCTGTGCTGGGCCGTGCGCAGGTTGATCTCGGCCGAGTCCGCCTCACGGGTGGAGACGGCGTTGCATTTGAAGAGCTTCTGCACGCGGGCGTTCTCGCGGCTGGCCAGATCGAGACGTGCCGCCGCATTTTTCGCAGCCACGCGGGCCTGCCGGATGCAGGCCTCCTGCAAACCTATCTCCAGATCAAGACGCTCTAGGTTGGCGGCGCTCTTGTCCCTGACGGCCCGGGCCTGATCCGTGCGGGCCCGGTAGTCGGCATCCTGCACGCGCAGGAGCACGTCCCCGGCCTTCACCTGCTGGAAATCGCCAAAGCCCACCTGGGCCACATAGCCGTTGACCTTGGCCTCCAGCACTACGCGGTCGAGCTGGGTATAGGCATTGTCCGTCTCCTGGATGCGCTTGCCGCTCTCCAGCCGGTTGAAGTTCAGCAGGAAGAAAAGGATGACGAGCAGCAGCATGCCCAGGATGATCCACGGCGAGAGCCGGAAAAGGGCCAGCAGGCGGTCATACAGGGCCAGCTTCAGCAGTTCGTCGGCAAAACCGGGTTTGAGGCTGTTCATGACGGTCCCCGTGCGTTCAGTTTCCCGGCGTGCCCAGATCCACGGGGCTGACCGGCGTTGGTTTCATGGCCTTGACGAAGGCCAGCAGCAGCATGGTGCCCAGAGCGATGCAGACGCAGAGGGCAAAGACATCGTTGATCCCCAGGATGAAGGCATCGGTCTGCAACTGTTGTCCGAGCTGGTCCAGCGAGCCGCCGCTGTCCAGAAAACGGGCCACGGCCGGGGCGTCGCCGGTCAGGCGGCTGCCTGTCTGACTGAAGTACAGATCCTCCCGCTGCCGGATGAGCAGCTGGAACAGGGCATTGCCCGCGATGGGCGTGGAGATGCGCGAGACCTGGATATAGGCCAGCAGTCCCACGGCGGTCTTGGCCGTGAAGCAGGCCATGCAGAAGGCCATCAGGGAAAGGAAGACCAGCGGGTGTCCGATGGCGAACAGGATGGCCATGGGGAAAAAGTCGGCGGCCACCCAGTCCGCGGTGATGAAGGTGCCCTGATAGCAGGCCAGCCCCATGAGCAGGACGCCCGTGGCGCAGAGCAGGCGCGTGTCCGCCTTGAGCACCAGAAAGGCACAGAAGGGCGTGGCCAGCAGCTGCAGCAGGGCCACCAGCAGCAGGGGCAGGCCGCTTTGCAGGGGCCGCAGATCGTGCACCGTGTCCAGGAACAGGGTGATGAGCAGGGAATTGGCGGAGAGGATGAATATATAGATGATGACCATGCCCACGGACATGATGATGTTGAAGTCCGCGAACAGCCGGGGCGGGGCCCAGGGGCGTTCCACCAGCGCCTCGTTGGCGAGGAAAAGGAGGAAGCTGACGATACCGCCGGCCAGGAACACCGTGATGATGCCGGAATCGAACCAGCCCAGGCGTTCGCCCTGATCCAGCCCGGCATAGATGAGGACGGCGCTCAGGCAATAGAAGGCCATGCCGGAATAGTCCGGCTTGTGCAGCAGCTCCCTGATGGGCGTATCCGGGGGCAGATGGCGCTGGAGCAGGACGAAATAGACGAACATGATGAGCCCGGACTGCCAGTAGATCCATTGCCAGCCCATATATTCCAGATAAAAGGCCCCCAGCGAGACGCCGGAATTGATGCCCAGGGAGACATGGAAGGTGAAAAAGGCCAGTACCACCACCCACCACGGCGGCGGCAGATGTTTGAGCATGATCTGTATGGTGGCCGTCACGAAGGAGCCGATGAGCAGCCCCATGAGGGCGTGGGCCACGAGCAGGTTCTCGTAGCCGGAGATGAAGGGGATGCAGAAAGCGACGCAGACGAAGCCGAGGGAAAGCGGCAGGAGCAGACGCCGCAGGCCCAGCGCTGTCAGGAAAAAGGGCAGTATGGGCGCAAGGATGAGCTGTGATGCTGATGCAACGGTACTGATGACGGAGCCTTCATCATAAGATAATCCCCATATACCACGCAAATCAGGTAGAGATGAGATAAGAAGACGGCCATGAAAGGTCGTCATGGCTGCGGCAAGACAGATGGCAACAAGTATACCAGCCTGACTTCCGCTCAGTGGAGGAAGAAGATGTTTGCGTGTATCCATATCTTTACAGGGGTCCAAAAGGCTTTCTGCAGATAAAAATGCCTATTGACCGATGATACATCGGAAACATGCGTCCGGAAAAATGTCAAGCGGAAAGTGTCATCAACCCGTGGCGGACGTTGGCGGCAGGCCGGGGCGCAATGCGCCATCCCGGTCATGGGAAAAGGGCATGAAAAAAGCCTCCGCCCGGAAAGGCGGAGGCCCGTCATGCGGGGATGGCCGCGAAAAGCGGCAAAGAGGATCAGGCCGTGGGCAGGCCGGGCAGGGGAGGCAGATGCTCGGCGATCCAGCGGGCACACTGCTGGGGCGTCTTCTGGCGGGCGTCACAGCGCAGGGTGGCGTAGTGGGTGTAGAGGGCCTCGCGCTCATAAAAAATGTCGGCCAGGGTCTGCCCCGGGGCGATGGCCAGGCCGCGGTCGGGATTGCGGGCGATGCGCTCTTCGATGGTCTCCAGCGGTACGTCCAGGAAGACCACGGGCCCCAGAGTGGCCAGATGTGCCATGGCCTGCGGCCGGTAGACGGCGCTGCCGCCCGTGGCGATGACCGTGCGCTGGACGCGGATGGAGCCCAGGACCACGGCTTCCAGATCCAGGAAGGCCTCCTTGCTCAGGGCGTCGGTGACGGACTGCAGGCGGTCGGCGTACAGGGCTTCCATAAGATAGTCGCTGTCCATGAAGGCCCAGCCCAGGGTCTGGGCCAGGGCCATGCCCACAGTGGATTTTCCCGCGCCGGCCATGCCGATGAGGACCACACAGGGACAGGCGGGCGGCGGGGGCAGCAGATGTTCTGGCGTGGACATGCGGTCTCCTTGGTGATAATGAAATAAAAATTGTGCCGTCGCAGGCACATCCTGTCAAGGCGCAAAAGGCCTTTACCGACAGGCAGGGAGCGGTCCCGCCGGCGTTTTTTTGTTCATTGTCCCGCCCGGGGATGGTGAACAAGCCTTGACGGCGGGCCTTATGCCGTGTATGTAACCCTTTCAAATTTACAGGCTGCAAGGCGTATTCCGTGCAGCGACAGTGCTGCGGGCACGGGCAAGCCTTCCCGCTTATGTCGCGCAAAACTCGCGCCGGGCCACTTGGCCTGCTGTCCGTCGCCGCAGCCACACGCAAGGAGCTAGAGCAATGAAGAGAACATACCAGCCCAGTAAAGTCAGAAGAGCCCGCACCCACGGTTTCCGCGCCCGCATGGCCACCCCCAGCGGCCGCGCCATCCTGCGCCGTCGTCGCGCCAAGGGTCGCAAGCATCTGAGCGCCTAGTCGATTGGGGGCTGCGCCCCGCGATCCCAGAAGCGAGCCATCATGGCCGAACGCCTTTTTCTGCCCCGCCAGAGCCGCATCCGCAAACAAGCGGAGTATTCCGCGTGCTACGAGCGGGGCAGGCGTTACCATACGGAGCATTTCCTTGTTTTTGTACGGCCCCGCGAAAACGGGGCCTGTACGCGTATGGGCATGGCTGTATCCCGCAAGGTGGGCAAAGCGGTCACGCGCAACCGGGTCAAACGTCTGCTGCGGGAATTCTTTCGCCTGCACCGGGCACTTTTGCCCGAACATCTGGATATCGTCGCTGTGGCCAAAAAGCACACCGGCGCGGCGGACCTGAGCCAGGACCGCGTCAACGCCCAGCTGCTGCCGCTGCTGCAGCGCCTGCCGGGCCTGCACCCGGCCAGGAACAACGGCGGCCGGAACAGGGACTAGCCATGCTGCGCCGTCTCTTCGTCCTGCCCATCCGCTTCTACCAGCTGTTCATCTCTCCGGTCCTGCCCCCTGCCTGTCGTTTTTACCCCACATGTTCCGCCTACGCCCTGGAAGCCATCATGACCCACGGCGTATTGCGCGGCGGCTGGCTGGCCTTGCGTCGTCTGGCCCGCTGCCATCCCTGGGGCGGCTCGGGATATGATCCCGTGCCCCCTGCGCGGCGTCACCCGTAGTCTCTGCTTCATGGAGTACCTCCCCGCATGCAAGACGGCAAAAATCTTATCATGGCAATTGTCCTGTGTCTGCTCGTGGTCGTCGGCTGGAGCTATCTGGCCGACTATATGGGTTGGGTGGTCAAACCCGATCCGGCCGAGATAGCCAAGATGGAGGCTGCCCAGGCCGAGCAGGCCCAGAAGGCCCAGGCTGAAGCCGAAGCCAAGCAGAAGGCCCAGGCCGAGCCCCTGCCTGCCTTCACTCCCGCCCCCGGCGTGGACGTGACGGTGGACGCCCCCCTGTACAAGGCCGTGCTGCATTCCGGCGGCGGTGTGCTGCGCTCCTTCGAGCTCAAGAAGTACACCTCCGGCCTGGACGAGGATTCTCCCCGCATCAATATGGTGGATCCCCAGACCGCCGCTGTGGCGCCTCTGGGGCTGGTCATCAACGGTCAGCCTTCGTGGAGCACCGGCAAGTGGGCCCTGGAGTCCGACAGCGGTGTGACCGTGGCTGAAGGCGGCAAGGGCGTCGTCCGCCTGGTGGGCGAGGTCGACAACCTGCGCGTGACCCGTGAACTGACCTTCAATTCCGAAAATTACCTGATCTCCGAAAAGGTGAGCCTGGCCACCCTGGGCACCGACACCCGCAGCGTGCGCGTGCGCTACACCGTGGCCGCCGACACCAGCAATGCCGCCAACACCAACTACGACGCCATGCGCGTGGCCTGGGACAACGGCGGTTCGCTGGGCGAAGAGACCTCCACCGACAAGCTGACCAAGGAAGGCGTGGAAGCCAGCGGCAAGCTCTACTGGGCCGGCCCCATGAGCACCTACTTCCTGTCCGCCGTCATGCCCGGTGACGCCGATGAGGCCCGCATGGTGGGCCGCATGCAGGGCAGCGTCTACCGCGTGGCCCTGGAGCCCAAGGAAGTGGTGGTGGCCCCCGGCCAGGAGACCACCCTCGAAGTTTCCTACTGGATGGGTCCCAAGGAGCGCAAGATGCTGGCCGCCGTGTCCGACCAGCTGGCCCTCAGCGTGGACCTGGGCATGTTCAGCATCATCGCCAAGGGCCTGCTGTGGCTGCTGGAATTCTTCCAGCAGTACACCCACAACTGGGGCCTTTCCATCATCATGCTGACCATCGTCATCAAGGCCGTGTTCTGGCCCCTGACGGCCAAGAGCTACTCTTCCATGGAAAAGATGAAGAAGCTCCAGCCCATGATGGCCAACATCCGCGAAAAGTATAAGGACGACAAGGAAGCCATGAACAAGGAAGTCATGGCCCTGTACAAGACCTACGGCGTCAACCCCGCCAGCGGCTGTGTGCCCATCCTGGTGCAGCTGCCCGTGTTCTTCGGTCTGTATCAGGCGCTGCTGACCTCCATCGAGCTGCGTCACGCGCCCTTCATCACCTATCTGCCCGGCACGGACCTGATCTGGCTGGCTGACCTGTCCTCCAAGGACCCCTATTACATCACGCCCATCATCATGGGCATCACCATGTTCCTGCAGCAGAAGATGAGCCCGCCGGCCACCGATCCCACGCAGCAGAAGATCATGATGTTCCTGCCCATCGTCTTCACCGCCCTGTTCCTGAGCTTCCCCTCCGGTCTGGTGGTGTACTGGCTGGTCAACAACATCCTGTCCATTGCCCAGCAGTGGCGGATGGGCCGCAGAAGCAAGCTGCTGGCCCAGTAGGGTCACGGCCCATGACCGCGTGAGCGGTCTTGCGACACGGAAAAGAGTCCATATGTGGTGGCAGCGGGGTCTCCCCGCTGCCGCCCCTTTTGGGAGAGTTTATGGACGGATTCAAAGAGTTTCAGGGTAAGAATCTGGATGCCGCCATTCAGGAGGCCTGCAGCTATTACAATGCCGCCCGCGAAAAGCTGGAGATTGAGATAGTTCAGGACGCCAAGAGCGGCATTTTTGGTATCGTGGGGGCCCGCAAGGCCAAGATCCGTGCGCGCCGTGCCGCTTTGCGCGAAGCCGTGGAAAGCGTCCTCGGCAAGAAGCGCTGCGATGTCCGGCTGGAACGGCCGTCCCTGGGCCGTGAGGAAGCGCCCCGTCGCCCTGCCGAAAAGGTGTCCCCTGCCGCCCGCGAGGAAAACGTGGCCGCTCCGGCCGCGCCCGCCCCGGAAGAGGCGCGCAAGGAGGCCGCTCCTGCTGAAGAACGGCCCGCCCGCAAGGACGAGAAGGCTGAGAAGAGCGACAAGACCGAACGGGCCGAAAAGCCCGCCCGGGCCGACAAGGCCGAACGGCAGGAAAAGCCCGCCGAGAGCGCCCGTCAGCCCCGCGGCCGCGGTCGTGGCCGTGACCAGGCCCGTGCCGCCGCTGCGGCCGAAGCCCCGGCCGAGGAAGCCCCTGCCGAAAATGCGGCTCCTGAAGCCGGCAACCGTCGCGGCGAGGGCCGCCGTGCCCGTCCCCGTCCTTCCGTGCGCGGTGAGGGCGAAGGCCGCCGCCGCCAGCGTCCGCAGGCCCCGGCCGTGCCCGCGCCTGTGGAGAACACCGAAAACGTGCTGGATGAAGTGGAGGAGAGCCTGCCCTTCACCCCTGTGGAGGAACTGGATCCCCAGCGTCTCGAAGCCCTGACCAAGGAAGCCGTGCGCCAGCTCGTCCGCCCCATCGTGGGCGAGGAAGTGACGCTGGAAGTGACCGTGGCCGACGGCCGTGTGCGCGTGGCCGTGGACTGTGAGGAAGATTCCGGCCTGCTCATCGGGCGCGAGGGCCAGACCCTGGCCTCCCTGCAGTATCTGGCTTCGCGCGTGGTCTCGCGCGGCATGAACGCCGCCGTGCGCGTGCAGCTGGATGCCGGGCGCTACCGCCAGCGCCAGGACGAGAAGCTGTGCGAGATGGCCCTGGCCCTGGCCGAAAAGGTGCGCCAGACCGGCCGCTCCTATTCCACCCGTCCGCTCAGCTCCTATCATCGCCGCATCGTGCACCTTTGCCTGCAGGATGCCGAGGAAGTGCAGACCCGCAGTTCCGGTGATGGTCCCATGAAGCGGGTCGTCATCATGCGCCGCCGTCCCGAGCGTTCCTGATGCCTACCATCGCCGCCATAGCCACGGCTCCCGGTGCGGGGGGCATCGGCATCGTCCGCATCTCCGGGCCGCAGTCCCGGGAGATCCTTTCCCGCATGTTCAGCCCCGCGTCGGCAAAGTTCTCGGGCTTCCGGCCCTGGGTGCTGCACCGCGGGCGCGCCCTGGACCATGAAGGCGCGCCGCTGGACGATGTGCTGGCCGTGTTCATGCCCGGCCCGCGCACTTTTACCGGGGAAGACGTGGCCGAGATCCATTGCCACGGCGGCCCCTTCATCGTGCAGGCCATCCTGGAGACGGCCCTGCGTCTGGGGGCACGGGCCGCGGAGCGGGGCGAGTTCTCGCGCCGGGCCTTCGTCAACGGCCGCATGGACCTGAGCCAGGCCGAGGCCGTGGCCGAACTCATCGCCGCGCCTTCGCGCGAGGCCCTGCGCTACAGCCTCAACCGTCTGGACGGCCTGCTGGGCCGCAAGGTCACGGCCCTGCGCCGGCGTCTGGAAGAGCTGCGCGTGCAGATGAGCCTGGCCGTGGATTTTCCCGACGAAGAGGTGGAATGCCTCGCCCCCGAAGCCTTCGCCGCCGTGGTGGAGGACGTGGCCGCCGCCGTGCGCGGCCTGCTGACCGGCCAGCGCCGTGCGCAGGTCATGCAGCAGGGCGCCGTGGTGGTACTGGCCGGTGCCGTCAATGCGGGCAAGTCCAGTCTGCTCAATGCCCTGCTGGGCCGCAACCGCGCCCTGGTCACGGACATCCCCGGCACTACGCGCGATTTCCTTGAGGAAAGCTGCCAGCTGGACGGCCTGCCCGTGCGCCTGACCGATACGGCGGGCCTGCGCGAGACCGACGAGAGCGTGGAAGAGATGGGCGTGGCCCTGAGCCGCCAGAAGGTGCGTCAGGCCGACGCCATCCTGCTGCTGGTGGACGGCGGCCGTCTGGGCCCTGCCGGGGCCGCTGCCGACATCTGTCCCGACGAGGCCGTGCGCGAAGTGCTGGAACAGGCCGGCGACATCCCCGTGCTGCTGGTCTGGAACAAGGTGGACCTGGCGGAGCCCGCCGTCTGGCCGCCTGTCTGGGGCCATGGCCGTCCCTGCGTGCGCATCAGCGCCAGCACCGGCCACAACGTGGATACCCTGGCCCGCCGTCTGCGGGCCCTGCTGCTGGACGACGGCAGCCATACGCCGCCCTCCGACGGGCTGGCCCCCAACGCCCGCCAGTCGCTGGTGCTGGAACGTGCCCTGCACGAGCTGGATGCCCTGCTGGCGGACATCGCCGCAGGCAGTCCTTATGACTGCTGTTCCGTCCGTCTGGACGCCGCGGCGGCCCTGCTGGGCGAGGTCACCGGCCTGGACAGCCCGGAAGAGGTCTTGAATCGCGTCTTTTCAAGCTTTTGCATCGGCAAGTGATTTGTGTTATAAGGGGCAGGTATGCGCGTACCGCAGGTACGCGGTACCTCCCTTAGGACACAAACCCCCGAACGGCATGAATCTGGAAAGTCTGCGTCGCCGCCTGAGCAGCGACGAAATCAACGCCCTGCCCCTGTGCCATTACGAAGGGCCCATCCATCTGGTGCGCAGCCTGGAAGACTGGGAAAAAGCCCTGCCGGATCTGCAGCAGGAACAGGTGCTGGGCTTCGATACCGAGACCCGTCCTTCCTTCCGCAAGGGCCGGGTCAACACCCCTTCCCTGGTGCAGCTGGCCACGGCCCGGGCCGTGTATCTGGTGCAGCTTTCCTGGTGGCCTTTCGGGCCCGAACTGGCGGGCCTGCTGGCCGACCCCGCGGTCATCAAGGCCGGGGTGGCCATCGGCGACGACATGCGCGAGCTGGCCCGTCTGTATCCTTTCAAGCCTGCGGGCATGGTGGATCTGGGCATGGTGGCCCGGGCCCATCAGCTGACCACGCAGGGCCTGCGCACCCTGGCCGCCAACCTGTTCGGGCAGCGCATCTCCAAGGGGCCCCAGTGTTCCAACTGGAGCGTCATGGAGCTGAGCAAGCGCCAGGTCATCTACGCTGCCACCGATGCCTGGATCGGCCGCGCCATCTACCTCAGGATGCGCGAACTGGGCATGACCGGAGAAGCGGCGTGAGCGTCCTCCTGCCCGCCCTTGGTCCCCGGCTGGTCTTCTTCACCGGCGGTACGGCCCTCAGGGGCCTGAGTCGCAGTCTTACCCGTTACACCCACAATTCCGTCCATCTGGTGACGCCCTTCGATTCGGGCGGCAGTTCCGCCGCCCTGCGCGAAGCTTTTGCCCTGCCCGCCGTGGGGGACATCCGCAATCGTCTGGCCGCCCTGGCAGACAGCATGATCCCGCAGAGCGTGCTGGACTTCTGGGAGATGCGCCTGCCCGCGGAGGGAGATTCCGAGGCCCTGCGCGCCCGTCTGCGCGCCATGGGCAGCGCCGGGCATCCCTGCTGGCGTCCCCTGCCGTCGGTCATGGCCGATGTGATGCGGGTGCATCTGGGCTATTTCCTGGAGCGCATGCCCGATGATTTCCGCCCCCAGAAAGCCAGCATGGGCAACCTGCTGCTTGCCGGGGGCTATCTGCATTTCCAACGCAATTTCACGCCGGTGCTGAGCCTGTTCAGCCGTCTTTTGCAGGTGCGCGGCGTGGTCCTGCCCATCGTCAATGCCTGTCTGCACCTGGCTGCCGAGCTGGCCGACGGTTCCGTCCTGGTGGGGCAGCACCATTTCTGCCGCCTGACCCAGCCGGTACGGCGCCTCTACCTCACGGTCCACGAACCGGGGCGCACTTTCACGGCCCTCACGCCCTGCCGTCCGCCCCTGTCGGCCACGGCGGCCACCTATCTGCAAAGCGCCGGGGCCATCTGCTATCCCATGGGCAGTTTCTACACCAGCGTGCTCTCCAATCTGCTGCCCGACGGCGTGGGCCGTGCCGTGGCCGCGGCGCGCTGCCCCAAGATCTACATCCCCAATTCCGGCAAGGATACCGAGGCCCAGGGCCTGACCCTCACCGCCCAGGTGGACATGCTGTTGCGTCACCTGCAGCAGGACGCGCCGCAGGCGGGCCCCGGCGACCTGCTGCATGCCGTGCTGCTGGACAGCCGCCACGGCCGCTATCCCGGCGGCATCGAATGGAAGGAGCTGGAGCGGCGCGGCATCGAGGTGGTGGACAGGGAGATGGTCTGCCCCGACGATCCGCAGCATCACGATCCCGAACGGGCCTCCGTGGCCCTGCTGGAACTGGTGGAAGAGCTGCGCGCCCGTGAGCGTGCCCCGGAAGCGGGGACGGCCGCGATCCCGGAAGAGGATGCCTGATGGACGCCCTGCACCAAGCCTGTCATGTGGCCGATGCCGCCCTTGCCGGCCAGCGGCTGGACGCGGCCCTGGCCGTGGTACTGGAAGCCCTGGGCCAGCCTGTGCCCGGCCTGCGCGGCCGTCGGCGCCTGCTGGAAGAAGGGCGGGTGCGGGTCAACGGCCGTCAGGCTCCCGCCGCCTACCGTGTCCGTCAGGGCGACAGTATCAGCCTTTCCCCGGCTCTCCCGGAAGTTTTTCCTGATCCTGCTGCCGGTGGAGAAGCTCCACGTGCGCTTTCCCGTCAGGGGCGCTGGCAGGCTTTTTTCAAACCCGCAGGCTGGCACAGCGTCAGTCTGGCCGGGGGCAGCGGCCGCAGCCTTGAGGCCGCCATCCCTTCGCTGTGGCCCGAGGGCGCCGTCCCTCCGGCCTGGGCCCTGCTGCAACGCCTGGATGCCCGGACGTCGGGCATCGTCTGTGCCGCCGTGGCGGATGATGCGGACGGCCTGGACGCCACGGTGCAGGATTTTCGCCAGGCCGAGGCCGGGGGGCGGTGCTGCAAAGGTTACCTGGCCCTGCTGTCCGGTTGTCTGGAGCAGGAGGCCTGCGTGCGCCGAGCCCTGGATATGGCGCAGCGCCGTGTGGTCCGTGTACTGGATGCCGAGACCGCTGATGCCACCCGCTGGACCTGGTTCCGGCCCCTGTACCGCTGGCAGGGCGAGTCCTGCCGTGCTTTCGCCCGCGAACTGTGCCGGCGCTTTTCTTTGTCCGTCCCCTCTTTTCCCGACAGTCTGACCCTGGCGGGCTGTACCATCCATCGGGGCGCCCGACACCAGATCCGGGCCCATGCCGCCGCTCTGGGCCATGCCTTGTGGCTGGATGGCCTGTATGCTTCCTCCCTGCCGCAGTCCTCAGAAGACGGGCAGGGATATTTTTTTCTGCACCACGGCGCCTTGCATCTGCCGGAGGCCCGCTGGCTGCTGCCGCCTGACTGGCTGCCGGAAGGGGAAATCGCAGCCGCAGGCCGGAAATGGCTTGAAAACGATTTCATGGACACCGTATAATCTTTGCAAAGATAATAAACAGATATCATTATCTATTGTAACAAAAGGCGGTACCCGCCCGGAAACACGCATACCGGGCGTACACGATAAGGAATGAAGTCAGGGGATCCCGGTAATACATCCCGTGCGGCCGTTTGCCGCAGGGGCAGGGGACCCCGTCCAGGGATCTTTCACATCAAGAGGAGGGCGCATGTTCGCATCCCTGCTTCCCAAGTCCGCTCCGTTCTTTGAAATGCTGCTGGAGCAAAACAGCCATTTGCGCCACATGTCGCGACTGTTGCTCGCCATGCTGGAGGACCTGTCCAAGATGGACGAGGCCCACAAGGAGATCGCCCTGATCGAGGAAGAGGCGGACAAACTTCATGTGCGCATCATCCGCGACCTGTCGCAGACCTTCATCACGCCCATCGACCGTGAGGACATCCTGCGCATCAACCAGGAACAGGAAGAGGCTCTGGACGGCCTGCACACCCTGAGCACCCGTCTGCACATCTTCGAGTTCCCCACCATGCGCTTCCCCGCCGTGCAGCTGGTGCGCACCATCTGCTCCATGCTGGAGCTGACCGGCGAGATGCTGGACGGCCTGACCCGGCGTGAGGACTGCCACAAGACGCGCGCCTTCCGCTACCTGCGCGGCGAGTGCGACATGCTGCTGGCCGTGGGACTGGCCGAGCTCATGGACGACCAGCAGGAGATCACCCCCGCCCGGCTCATGAACATCATGAAGTGGAGCCAGGCTTACGACCGCATCAGCATGCTTCTGGAAAACGTCAATAATCTGGCTGAAACCATCGAAGAAGCGGTGCTGAAGAATGTTTGAGATCCCTCTCCTGCTCATTCTGATCGTCCTTGTCGCCCTGGTATTCGACTTTACCAACGGCGCGCACGACTGCGCCAATGCCATCGCCACCGTGGTCTCCACCAAGGTGGTGACGCCCCGCTTTGCCGTGGGCATGGCGGCCGCCCTCAACCTGGCCGGGGCCCTGCTGGGCACCGAGGTGGCCAAGACCCTCGGGGCGGGCCTTGTTCTGCCCGAAGTGGTCCAGGGCAGCCATATCCTCGTGCTGGCGGCCCTGCTGGGCGCTATCTTCTGGAACTGCCTCACCTGGTATTTCGGCATCCCCTCGTCGTCCTCCCATGCGCTCATCGGCGGCCTGGTGGGTGCTGCCCTGGCCCATGCCGGGCCCGATGCCCTCAATTTCGCCGGTATCGTCAACAAGGTGCTGCTGCCGCTGGTGCTCTCGCCGCTGGCGGGCTTTGGGGTGGGCTTCCTCATCATGTGGCTCATCTACTGGATCTTCGCGCGGGTCATGCGCAGCAAGGTCAACCGCATCTTCCGCAAGATACAGCTGGTGTCCGCGGCCTTCATGGCCACCAGCCACGGCCTCAATGACGCCCAGAAGACCATGGGCATCATCACCCTGGCCCTGTTCATCTTCGGCGAGATCGACGAAGTGGCCGTGCCCCTGTGGGTCAAGCTGGCCTGCGCCATGGCCATGGCCGCCGGTACGGCCATCGGCGGCTGGAAGATCGTCAAGACCATGGGCCACCGCATCTTCAAGCTGGAGCCCGTGCACGGCTTTGCCGCCGAGACCTCGGCCGCTCTGGTCATCTCCGGGGCATCCGTGCTGGGCGCTCCCGTGAGCACCACGCACACCATCTCGGCCTGCATCTTCGGTGTGGGGTCCACCAAGCGCCTTTCCGCCGTGCGCTGGACCGTGGCCGGACAGTTGGTCACGGCCTGGGTGCTGACTCTGCCCGCTGCGGCCACCGTGGGCTTCTGTTCCTACTGGTTGCTGCATCTGATCTGGAACTAAGCGGATACCGCCCTGCGGGCCCGTTGCTGAAAAGCCCCGTGCTGTCGTCATGGCGGCGCGGGGCTTTTGGCTGTTCCGGGGCAGGGGGGTATCTCGGGGCGCGGCCCGGCTGCGGTCAGGCTTTTTTGCGGCGCAGGGGCAGGCGGCCTTCGGAGATGACCAGACCGAGGATGATGAGGGCCATGCCGGTAAGGGCCAGGCCGGTCAGGCGTTCGCCCAGCAAAAGGGTGGCGGTGATGACCGAGACCACGGGCACGGCGTAGATATAGACGCTGGTCTTGATGGCGCCCAGGATGCGGATGGTGAAATTCCAGGTGGCGAAGCACAGGGCCGAGGAAGAGCAGGTTGGCCAGCATCTCGGGCTGCGCCAGACGCTCCAGCCCCCAGCGGAAGCCGGACAGCGGCAGGGTTGGCAGCATGAAGAGCAGGCCCCAGCAGAAGATGCGGCGCGTCACCTGCAAGGTATTGTAGCCGTAGTCGCCTATCTTGCGGGTCAGGATGGAATAGAAGGCCCAGGTCAGGGCCGCCAGCAGGGCCAGGACATCGCCCAGCGGGTTGAGCCGGAGCACGGCATTGCTGTTGACGGCGATGCAGACGATGCCGGACATGGCGCAGACGAAGCCCACGAAAAAGCCGGGATGCAGGCTCTCGCCCAGGACGATGCGGGCCAGCAGGGCCGTCAAAAAGGGCGATATGCCCACCAGCACGCCCACATTGGAGGCCGTGCTGTAGCTCAGGGCGATGTTCTCCAGCAAAAAGTAGAGGGTCACGCCGCACAGGCCCGCCAGGGCAAAGGTCACTTCCCGGCGCCGGTCACGCACATGCAGCAGGCGGGGCAGGCCAGCAACAGGGCACAGGCCCCCAGCAAAAAGCGCAGGAAAAGGATCTCGATGGGCGCAAAGGCCTGCAGCAGCACCTTGGTGGAGGTGAAGGTGGCGCCCCAGATGAGGATGGTCAGGATGGCGGCCGCGTGGGCGGCAAGAGTGGGATTCATGGGGCTGCCTCCTTGGGCAGACGTGCGCCGGGGCGCTCGGAACGGGGCCGCTCCCGGCACGGGCCGGAAACGAAAAAGCGCGCTGCCCGGGGACAGCGCGCCTGAAGGCAAACGGAAGGGGCAGGGCTCAGGCTTTGGTGTGCTGTTCCATGCCCAGCTCGATGAGTTTTTCCAGCAGCTGGCCAAAATCCATGCCCAGCTGGGCGGCCTCCTGCGGCACGAGGCTGGTGGGCGTCATGCCGGGCAGGGTGTTGACCTCCAGCAGGTGCAAGCTGTCGTCGGGGCCGAGGATGAAGTCGGCGCGGCTGTAGCCCTTGAGGCCCAGGGCCTTGTGGGCGACCAGGGCCAGGCGCTGCACCTCGGCGGTGACGGCCGGGGAAACGGGCGCGGGGCAGAGCTCGCGCGCGCCGCCGCTGGCGTACTTGCTCTCGTAGTCGAAGTAGTCGCCCGCCACGGGCTCGATGAGGATGGGCGGCATGGCTTCCTCGCCCAGGATGCCGCAGGTGATCTCCTTGCCGGGCAGCTGGGGTTCGATGAGCACGCCTTCACCGGCGGCGAAGATCTCGTCCATGAGGGCATCCAGTTCCTGCCGGTTGGTGGCACGGCCCAGACGCAGGGAAGAACCGCCCGTGGTGGTCTTGACGAAGAGCGGCCAGGGCAGGCGCGGTTCCCAGCCTTCGGCGGGACGCACGGGCAGGAATTCCCAGTCGGCCGTGGGCAGGCCGGCCATGCGGAAGATCTGCTTGGCGGCGGCCTTGTTCAGGGCCAGGAAGGAACCGGAAGGCCCGGAGCCCTGGTAGGGACAGCCGGCCTTTTCCAGCATGGCCTGCACCAGACCGTCCTCGCCCGGCGAACCGTGCAGGTTGATGAGGGCAAAGTCATGCTGCCGGGCGGTCTCCAGCAGCTCGTCGAAATTTTCCAGCAGGTCGAAGAAGGTCACGGCGTGACCGCGTTTGAGCAGGGCTTCCTGCATGCCGCGGGCACCGGTCAGGGAGACCTCACGCTCGCTGGACCAGCCGCCCGCTATCAAAAGAATCTTCATGGATGGCATACCCCAGATGCGCCTCGAAGGCGCGTTCGATACATTCGCCCTGCTGCCACGAAAGGCGGATGCCCTTGCGGGCCTTTTCCGTATGGCCGTAACGCACCAGCAGGTCTTCATAGCGCTGGCGCAGGGGCACGCACTGGTCGTGCTTGACCCGCTTGTCAGCGTAGATCACGAAAAACGGGATGGAGAACAGGCGCTCGGGCTCCTGCTCCGGGACGGCCCAGGGCCAGTGGACGTGCAGCAGCACGCCCTGCGCCAAGGCATGGTTGCGGGTCTCGGCCACCACCCAGCTGGCCCCCAGCTGGGCATGGCTGCCGCCGTGCAGGACGCTGTAGGTCTTGGCGATGTCGTGCAGCATGGCGCTGGCGCGCACAGCGGCCACATTGACCGGGAACCCGGCCGCGCGGGCCCGCTGGGCCAGCTCGGTGGCGATATGGGCCACCATGCGCGAATGGGCGCGGATATTGTCCAGCATGCCATATTTGTCCCAAAGGGCCATGCAGGCGGCATCGTCGGGGATGCTGCCCTGCGTGGGGGACTCCAGGGCCGGTTCGGGCAGGCAGGCCAGCGGGTGCACCAGAGGCCATTCGCCGTTTTCCGGCGTGCCGATGACGGGAGTGGATGTGGTGAAGATGGACATGGCGGCAGTATGCCACCGGCCCGGGGGGAAGGCAACGTAAAAGAGGTTCGCCGCTGCGGCAGGAGGAGGATGGACGCTGCGCCGTGCCGGGATAGAGCCGCGTGACGCGGAGGGCTGCCGCACGATGAGCGGCCGTTGCCCGACATCCGGCCTGGTCTGCCTGCGCGGCGAGCGGCAAGGGGCCGGGGCTTGGGCAGCCCCAGGCCCCCTGCACCCCCTGCCCCGCCTCGGTCCCCGGTACTGCGCGGGCGCGCCGGGGCAAGGGCGGCACGACGCCTTCGGCGTACGCCGCCCGATCGGCGCGCTCAATGGATGGGGAAGAAAAGTTGCAGTGATGGCAGAACGGCCGCTGGTTGGGTGGGGGATGCGTAGAGCGTATGCGGAGAGGATGCTGTTATTCAAGGCAGGACGCAGATGGCTTTTAGACAGAACGGGATAGAAGACATGCCTGTCCGTGATAGGCATACCAGGGGCGGGAGGAGGGACTTGCGAAAGTGGTGGCTGCGTTTTTAGCAGTGAAAAGAGGCTCGCTCGAATGGCGGCTCGCAAGGGGCGTGCCCGTTGCGACGAAGGAATCTACGGGCATCGAGGGCAGAGCTGACGGCAAGGGGCCGGGGAAGCGCAGCACGCTTTTTATCCGCCCCGCAGGACAGAATAAAACGCGCTGAGGAGGGGGAGGGGAGTTTGAGGGGAGGGGAAAGCCCCTCTCGCGTCGGCAGAGGGGTTTCCCCTCCCCTCACCTATCTTTACAGCACGTCTTTTTCCGACTTGAGGCGCAACAGACCGTCGAGGATGCTCCAGGGGCTGGGCGGGCAGCCGGGCACGAAGAGCTGCACGTCGCACAGGGGCGGCAGACCGCCGCAGCATTCGTCGCTGTCGGCGAAGAGGCCGCCGGAGATGGCGCAGGAGCCCACGGCGATGGCGATGCGCGGCTCGGGCACGGCGGCCCAGGTGGCCAGCACGGCTTCGCGCATGTTGCGGCTCACGGGGCCGGTGACCAGGATGCCGTCGGCATGACGGGGCGAGGCCACGAAGTTGATGCCGAACTTGCCCAGGTCGTAGACCAGGGTGCCCAGCACGTTGGTATCGGCTTCACAGGCGTTGCAGCCGGCGGCGCTGATCTCGCGCAGCTTGAGCGAGCGGGAGAACAGGCCGTTGCAGGCCCTGGGCTTGTGCAGGGGCCGGGGCTGGGCCGTGACGATGAGGTCCTCACGGGCAAAGGCGGCCACGCGATAGTCCTTGGTGAAGCGGATCAGGCCCTCGCCGCGTGCCGCGGTACAGGCACGGGCACAGGCACCGCAAAACAGGCAGCGCCCCATATCCAGGGCGATGCCGCCGGTCTCTCCGGCGGGGCCGGGTTCGGCGGGCGAGAGCTTGCGCAGGGCCCCGGTGGGGCAGACGTCGAGGCAGGCGCGGCAGGAGCCGCAGTCCCCGGCCGCGATCTCGGGGCGTCCCATGTAGCGGGGCGAAAGGCCCGGCGCCTTGCGGGGGAAATCCAGCGTCCTGTATTTCTGGTGCAGGCGTTCCTTGAAGATGTCCAGCATGTCAGTCCTCCTGCCTACAGGTCGTGGCCGCAATAGGAAAGGTTGAAGCTCTTGTTGCAGAGCGGGAAGTCGGAGATCTGTTCGCCGCGCAGGGCCATCTCCAGACCGCTCCAGTTGTGCCACGAAGGATCATAGATCTTGTAGACGCCGAAGCGGCCTTCCGCATCCGTGACGGCCACATGGCACAGCTCGCCGCGCCAGCCTTCCACCTGGGCCACGGCCAGCATGCCGCCGGGCAGGGTATCGGGCATGGGTGCACGCCAGAGGGCGGTATCGCTTTCGCCCTCGCGGAGCTTCTCCTCCTCGCCCAGACGGGCCAGATGCTGGAGATCGGCTTCCACCAGACGCACGGAATCGGCCACTTCCAGACGGCGCACCGTGGCGCGGCCCAGCACGTCGCCGCCCTGGGCGGTACGGATGTCGGTATCTTCCAGCGGCAGGCGGGAAAGGGGCGCATGGCGCCGGGCATCGCGCGGCAGGCCGCAGGCACGCGCGGCCACGCCCACCATGCCGAAGTCCTCGGCGGTGCGCAGGCTGACACAGCCCGTGCCGGTCAGACGGTCCAGCACGCTGGGCGAGGCGAACATCACGTCCACGGCGCCCTTGACATCACGCCAGCCCGCACGCAGGCGATCCAGCAGGCCGCGGCAGGCAGCGGGGTCCAGATCCCAGTTGACGCCGCCGGGGCAGACCAGGCCGCGCCCGAAGCGGTTGCCGCAGATCTCGGCGGTCATGTTGAGGAAGTCGCCGCGGATGCGGCCGTTCCAGGACGAGGTGGGCAAAAAGCCCGTATCGCCCGCGATGGCGCCCAGGTCGCCGGTGTGGTTGGCCAGGCGTTCGAACTCCAGGCCCATGCGCCGCAGCAGCTGGGCGCGCAGCGGTACGCTGACGCCCGCCAGACGCTCCAGCACCACGCTGTAGGCCGTGCAGTGGCCCACGCTGGTGTCCCCGGCCACGCATTCCATGAGCGCGGCATCACGCAGGTGCGGGCCGCCGGCCAGCATCTTTTCCACGCCGCGGTGCTGGAAGCCCAGGCTGATCTCCAGATTGAGCACGTTCTCGCCGTAGCACTGGAAGCGGAAGTGACCGGGTTCGATGATGCCCGCATGCACGGGGCCCACGGCCACTTCGTGGACCTGGCCGCCTTCCACGCGGTAGTGGTCGCACTGGGCCGGGCCGGGACGTTCCGCGCCCGAGGCGGGCGTGGTGTAGCGCACGGGCTTGAGCCAGGGGTGGCCCTCGGGCACGATGCCCCAGGCCTCGCAGACTTCACGCTCGAAGCGCTGGAGCTGCGGGCATTCCTGGCTCATGGACGCATAGCGTTCCAGCGGCAGGCAGCGGGAGGCCCACAGTTCCTGCCGCTGGTCATGGGCCATGACGCAGCACAGGCCGGCGGCGGCCGTATTGCCCGCCACCAGCGCCAGTTCGCCCTGGGCGTACAGGGCCCGGGGCAGGCCAAAGAAGGCCAGCACGCGCCAGCCGTGCGCCACCTGCGTCAGGATGGCGGCCCGCAGGGAGGCCGCGTCAAGACAGGGGATGTCGGCCAGTCTGGCCGGGGAAGCATAGGAAAAACGCATGGTCTAGCCTCCAATGAGGGCCGCGCTGGCGCGCAGCAGCTTTTCGACGCCGTCGGGCATCCAGAAACCCAGCAGCAGCACGCACAGGCCCAGGGCCATGGGCGGCAGCACGCTCAGGGCGGACTCACGCGGGCACTCGGGCATGTCGGTGGGGCGGGTGCCCTGGAACATGCGCAGCACGGCCACGGACATGCCCACGAAGATGATGGCCAGGGCCAGCATGTACAGGGCGGCCACCAGCCACTGGCCCTGCTGCAGGATGCCCTTGAGGATCAGGAACTCGCTGACGAACAGGCCGAACGGCGGCGAGCCCACGATGGCCAGGAAGCCGCCCATCCACAGGGCGCCGGTGACGGGCATGGTCCAGCGCAGGCCGTGCACGTCGTAGCTGGAATAGGTGTGGTAGCGGGCCAGGATGTTGCCGGCCAGCAGGAAGAGCATGCACTTGGTCAGCGAATGGCACATGGCGTGCAGCATGCCGCCGAAGGCCGCGGCGCCGCCCAGGCCCACGGCCAGGGCCAGGATGCCCATGTGCTCCACGCTGGAGTAGGCCAGCATGCGCTTGTAGTGGCCCTGTCCCACGATGAAGATGGCGGCCACGAACATGGAGACCAGGCCGAAGAAGACCAGCAGCGTGCCGCTGAACCCGCCCAGGCCCGCGCCCAGCATGATCTGATGTCCGCGGAGGATGCCCAGGAAGGCACAGTTGAGCAGGGCGCCGGACAGCAGGGCCGAGACCAGCGAGGGGGCCTGGCTGTGGGCGTCGGGCAGCCAGTTGTGCAGGGGCGCCAGGCCCATTTTGGTGCCGTAGCCCACCAGCAGGAAGATGAAGGCCGCCTTGAGCCAGGGCAGATAGGTCGCCGCGCTCTGGGGCGCATCCAGCACGGCCAGGGCTTCGGCGCGCTGCCGGGCCAGATGGCGGAAGGCCTCCACCTGATCCATGCTCTCCACCGGCGGCACGCCGGGCTCGTAGAAGGCCACGGAAAGCAGGATGTTGCCCAGCAGGGCCAGGGCGATGCCCACGGAACAGATGATGAGGTATTTCCAGGTGGCTTCCAGCGACTGCTTGTGGCGGTGGAAGTAGATCAGGGGCGCGCTGGACAGGGTGGTGATCTCGATGCCCACCCACAGGGCGCCCAGATGGCGCGTGGTGGTGACCAGCGTCATGGCCGAGAGGAAGAAGCACAGGCAGGCCGTGAAACGGCGTTCCGGGGCATTGGTGAAGGCCCGGCCGTCCAGGATGCTGGTGCGTTCGGTGATCAGGGCCTCGTCGCGCAGATAGCCCACGCCGTAGACCGAGGCCACCAGGAAGAGCACGCTGGCCAGCACGAGGAAGAGCGTGCCCAGCGCGTCAGGCGCCAGCAGACCGGCCAGGGCCTGCGGATGCAGGCCGCCGCTCACGTCGGCAGCCAGTTTGACGGAAAGGGCCGTGTGCAGCACGGCCGTGAGCAAGAGCAGGCCGCGGCAGACGGTGGTATTGCCCAGCAGCAGCATGAGCAGTCCGGCGCACAGGGGCGCAAACAGCAGACATTCCAGCATGATCGCCCCCTAGTCGCGCAGGTCGTGGAAGCCCACGTCGATGGATTCGAACGTGTGGCTGATGTGGTTGATGGCGATGCCCATGACGAAGACCGCCACGAAGATATCCAGCAGCAGGGTCAGCTCGAACCAGACGGCACCGGCCGTCATAAGCGGGATGCCCAGCAGGAAGATGCCGTTTTCGGCCACCAGATAGCCCATGACCTGCGAGAGCGCCGTGGCACGGCCCACCACCAGCAGAAGGCCGCAGAACAGCGTGGTCAGGCCGGCGGGCAGGAGCAGGGGCGGGAAAAGGCCGGGCGTCATGGGCAGGCGGCCTTCCAGCCAGAGCGAGAAGACCAGGCAGGCCAGACCGGTGAGCACGGCCAGGCCAAAGCCCAGACGGGGCTTGATGTGCGGATCGGCACCGATCTGGCGCCGGGTGCGGTGCAGCAGCCAGGGCAGCAGGCCGCCCTTGATGAGCAGCACGGCCACGGCCAGCAGGGCATGGTCATGGATGAGCAGCAGGCCGCCCAGCAGGATGCCCTGCGCGGTCACCAGATTGATGAGCGTGCGCAGGCGGCCCATGCCCAGCAGGGCCAGGTTGTTGAGCGTCAGCAGGAAGAGGAAGAACTGGAAAAGAGCGCTCATGATTTACCTCACCTGGGTCAGGATCAGGGCCAGGGCCGAAAGCACGGCCGCGCCGCCCAGCAGCACGGGCACCTTCTGCATGCGCAGACGGGCCATGACGGATTCCACGATGCCCACCAGCACGGCCACGGCAAAGATGCAGGCCAGCCAGCACAGGCTCTGCTGCCACAGGGGCAGGTCGGGCACCAGGATGCCCGCGGGCAGGGCCGCGAAGAACCACAGCTTGAGGGCCGCGCCGTACTCGATGAAGGAGAGGCTGGGGCCGGAGTGGTCCAGGATCATGACCTCGTGGATCATGGTCAGTTCCAGATGGGTGGTGGGGTCATCCACGGGGATGCGGCTGTTCTCCACCAGCAGCAGCACGAAGAAGACCACCGGCACCAGCAGCAGCTCGGCACGTCCCAGCAGCCATTCGTGGGCCGGACGGCCGCCCAGCATGCCGGACAGGGAAAGCGCATCGTGCATGCCCAGGGTGGAACCCACGCCCACCAGGGTCAGCAGGCAGAGGAAGAGCACCGGCTCGGACAGGGCCGAGAAGGCGGCCTCGCGGCTGGCGCCCATGCCTTCAAAGGACGAACCGGTATCCAGGGCGGCCAGCATGGTCAAAAAGCGGCCCAGGCCCAGCAGGTAGGCGGCCAGCAAAAAGTCGCCGGAAAAACGCAGCGGCGAGGCCATGCCGCCCAGGGGCAGCAGGGCAAGGGCGCAGAGCACCGTGGCCAGGCCCACCACCGGGCCCAGGGTGAAGACAGGCGTGGTCACCTGGCTGATGACCTCGCCCTTGCGCAGGCCCTTGAAGATGTCGAAGTACAATTGCAGCACAGGCTTGCCGTGCCTGCCTGCCACCTTGGCCTTGATACGGGCTATGATGCCCGACAGCAGCGGCGCCAGCAGCAGGGCCAGCGCATACTGGAAACAGTAGAAGGCGAGATCGCTCATGCGTGCAGCCCCCAGGCCAGCAACGCCACCAGCGTGGCGAGGATGTAAAGTATATAGAGATGGATCTTGCCGTGTTGCAGGATCTTGCACATGTTGCAGAGCTTTTCCACGCCTTCGAACAGCGGCGTGAACAGGCCCGTACGCAGACGGTCAGGGGCGGAGATGGCCACGGACGCCTTGCCGGGGAAGTAATGGGCATCCAGCTCTTGATGCACCTTCAGGCCCATGGCGCCGCCGAAGATGCGGCCCAGCGGCTCGGAGAAGGAAGCGTCCGTGTACTGCACGCGCGGGGTCCCGTACTGGTAGCCGCAGCCCCAGGTCTCCTCACGGCGCAGGCGGCCGGCGATGCAGACCTTGCGCAGCAGCCACAGGGCGGCCACCAGGGCCAGCAGCACCATGCCCACCAGCGAGACCGTGCCCAGCATGTCGGCCACACGCAGCATGACCTGTTGCCCGGCCACCGGATCGGGCAGGGGCGCGTTGACCGTGCTGATGAGCCAGCGGAAGCAGTGGCCGGAAGCCAGGCCGCCGGCCACGCAGAGGAAGGCCGGGATGGCCAGGGGCCAGAGATCGCGGGGACGGGGGCGGTGGGCCTCTTCCACACAGCGACTGCGCGGCGCGCCCAGGAAGGTGATGCCGTAGGCCTTGGCATAGGTGGCGGCGGCCAGCCCGGAGACCAGGCCCAGCACCACCAGCGCCATGAGCAGGCCCAGCTGCTGTTCCACGCCGGGCAGGCTGGAGCCGTCCAGCAGGGAAAGGGCCAGCACGAACTCACCGGCAAAGCCGTTGAAAGGCGGGAAGCAGGCGATGGAGACCGCGCCGATGCCGAAGGCCGCGCCCACCAGGGGCATGCGCTGCTGCAGGCCGCCCAGCAGTTCCATGCGCACGGTGCCGGTGGCGTGCAGCACTTCACCGGCGGTGAGGAAGAGCAGGCCCTTGAAAGCCGAGTGGTTGAGCATGTGGAACATGGCACCGGCCAGACCCAGAGTGCCGATCCAGCTGTTGCCGCTGTGGCTGCCGATGAGCCAGGCGCCTACGCCCATGAGCATGAGGCCCATGTTCTCCACGCTGGAGTAGGCCAGCAGGCGCTTGAGGTTGCTCTGGGCCAGAGCCTTGAGGATGCCCATCAGTGCCGTGCCCAGACCCAGGAACAGGGTCAGCCAGCCCCACCAGGCCGGGGCGGCGCTGAGGGGGGCCACGAATTCGCAGCTGCGGATGATGCCGTACAGACCGGCGTTGATCATGGCGCCGGAGAGCAGGGCCGAGATGTGGCTGGGCGCGGCCGGGTGGGCCTCTGGCAGCCAGACGTGCATGGGCGCGATGCCGGCCTTGGCGCCGAAGCCCAGCAGGGACAGCACGAACAGGACCGAGGCCAGCGGCACCACGGGGCCTTCCTTGAGGGCCAGGGTCGCAAAGGCCGTATCGCCCGCGTTCTGCCAGAGCAGGCCGAAGAAGGCCAGCAGCAGCACGGCACCCAGATGGGCGGCCACCAGATAGACCCACGAGGCGTCGCGCACGTTGCGGTCGCTGTCGTTGAAGTCGATGAGGAAGAAGGGCGACAGGGACATGACTTCCCAGGCCAGCAGGAAGAGCACGGCGTCACGGGCCATCATGACAACGGCCATGCCCAGCACCAGCAGCAGATAGAAGAGCCAGTGGGCGGCCAGATTATGTTCGCTGGCGCGGGTATGGCGCAGCGAGATGCCCCCGGCACAGGCACAGACGAAGCCCAGGCCGAAGACCGGCAGCAGGAAGACGCGGGAAAGGGCGTCCAGCCCCAGACTCAGACTGCCCACGGGCAGGCCCCAGGCCTGGGTCCACAGCAGGCTGCCTGTCCAGCTGTCCGTGAACAGGCCCGCCATGCCCAGGGCACAGCCGCAGGCGGCCCCCAGAGGACCGAACAGGTCGGCCAGCCGGGTCGTGGCGGGCGTGGGGCGGGCAAAGGCCAGCAGCCCCAGACCGGCGGCGCTGACCGCCAGTACACACAGAGCCAGTAAAATCAGAAACATGAGCACACTCCGACATTCAGACCGTCAAAGTACACGATGCGGCCCTGCCGTGGGCAGGACCGCATCTGTGAAAACTTTTCTGGCGGCATGGTCCGAGCGCTCCTTCCCCGGAGACTTGCAGCGCCCATGCCGGACGGACAGACGGACTCCCTGTCCGTCAAGGGTTATGGTTGCGCGTCCGTACCGGCCGGTACGGATCCCCCTGCGTCGCCTTCCCCGGGCGGCGCATCCATATATGAATTCGACCGGAGCGGGGGCGGCGGCGCACTGTCTGCGCAAAGGCGGCTGCGCGCTCGCCGCTATCCCCTGTTCCGGACACGGACATCTAGGCCAGACCCTTGCGGATCTGCTCGTCGAAATAGGCAATGGTCTTTTTCAGGCCTTCTTCCAGCTGGACCTTGGGCTCCCAGCCCAGGACCTCGCGGGCCAGGCTGATGTCGGGACGGCGCTGTTTGGGGTCGTCGCCGGGCAGGGGCTCGCAGATCAGCCTGGAGCTGCTGTTGGTGAGTTCGATGACCTTTTCGGCCAGCTCGCGGATGGTGAACTCACCGGGATTGCCCATGTTCACGGGGCCGGTGAAGTCGTCGGGCGTGGCCATGAGGCGGCACATGCATTCCACCAGGTCATCCACATAGCAGAAGGAGCGGGTCTGGCTGCCGTCGCCGTAGATGGTGATGGGTTCGCCCTTCAGGGCCTGCACGATGAAGTTGGAGACCACGCGGCCGTCGTTGGGGTGCATCTTGGGGCCGTAGGTGTTGAAGATACGGCCCACCTTGATGTTCACATTGTTCTGGCGGCGGTAGGAGAAGAACAGGGCCTCGGCGCAGCGCTTGCCTTCGTCATAGCAGGAGCGGATGCCGTTGGGGTTCACATGGCCCCAGTAGCTCTCGGGCTGCGGATGCACGTCGGGGTCGCCGTAGACCTCGCTGGTGGAGGCCTGGAAGATGCGTGCTTTCAGGCGCTTGGCCAGACCCAGCATGTTGATGGCACCGTGGACGCAGGTCTTGATGGTCTGCACGGGGTCGTGCTGGTAGTGGACGGGCGAGGCCGGGCAGGCCAGGTTGTAGATCTCGTCCACTTCCACGAACAGGGGGAAGGTCACGTCATGGCGCAGCAGTTCGAAGCGCTTGTTGTCCATGAGCTCTTCCACATTGGAGCGGGCGCTGGAAAAGAAATTGTCCACGCACAGGACTTCGTGCCCCTCGTCCAGCAGACGCGCGCACAGATGCGAGCCCAGAAAACCCGAACCACCAGTGACAAGAACCCGTTTTCGCAAATGCATAATAGCCTCTCAACGTAAAATGACCAATAGGCGCAGAGAGTGTACGCCCTTGTCCCGGGACTGGCAATGCCTGAAACGGGGCTTTTTCGCGGCGGGGCAGGGGCTTGCGTCCCGTGTCTGCCCCTGCTAGAAGCCATGCCAGACGGACGCCCTGCCGGGGATGGGGCGGTGCCCGTCCACGGGGCAGTGCTGCCCGCATCCCGCATCCTCTCCATCCCGGATCCGCCATGAGCCACAAGAAAGTTGAACGTATCGATCCCCTGACCCAAGCCCTGCCCTGCGTGGGCTGCGACAGCCACGCCCATCTGGACGGCGAGGAATTCGACGCCGACCGCGAAGAGGTGCTGGCCCGCGCCCGTGCCGCCGGTGTGGCCACCATCGGCAACATTTTCCTCGATCCTGACCGCTGGCGCCGTCGCCGCGGCTATTTCGATGCACATCCCGAGGTCTTTTTCGTGCTGGGCATCCATCCCTGTGACGGACAGCAGTGCACGCCCGAAGTCCTTGCGGACATCCGTGAAGCCTTTGCCGTGGATGACCGCCTGCGCGCCGTGGGCGAGATCGGGCTCGATTTCTACTGGGACGACTGCCCCAAGGAGATCCAGTACCAGGTCCTGCACGATCAGCTGCAACTGGCCCGCGAGCTGGAAAAGCCTGTGGTCATCCATTGCCGCAACGCCGAGGCCGAGACCCTCATGACTCTCGAAGCCCGCGGTTTTGTCGGCTATCCGCTGCTCTGGCACTGCTTTGGCGGCGATGCCGACATGGCCCGGCGCATCATCCGCAACGGCTGGCACATCTCCATCCCCGGACCGGTCAGCTACCCGGCCAACAAGGCCGTGCGCGAGGCCCTGGCCGTCATCCCTGACGACCGCCTGCTGCTGGAGACCGACAGCCCCTACCTTTCGCCCGTGCCCTGGCGAGGCAAGCGCAACGAGCCCGCCTTCACTGTCTTCACCGTACGCCATATGGCGGCCGCCCGCGGCATGGAACCCGAAGAGCTCTGGCAGCTCTGCGGCGACAACGCCCGAAGGTTCTTCGGGCTATAGCCAGCCTCTGTTGCCGGGGCCGCAGCGCTGGGCGTCGTCAACGGGCACAGTCCTGCGGGCTGCCTTGCGGTCGCGCGTTGCTGTCGATGCCCGTAAGGCTCCTCCGTCGCCAACGGGCACAGCCCTGCGGGCTGCCTTGCGGTCGCACGTTCATGAGGAAAGGCCTTCCCGGCCCGGCTCCCTTCCCGATGCACTTTGGCGGGGAGGCTGGAGCATCGTGCCGTGGACGGTTGGGACATGATGCTGTTCCCCGGCGTTACGTAAAGACGGTATTTGCAAAGAAAGGACGGACGGTCGCTCAACTGGCGGCCGTCCGTCTTTTTTGATGTCCGGGTGATGCGGGCCGGAAAAGGGAAGCTTCGCCGGTGCGGTCGAAGGTCGTGCCTTTTCCGTCATACAGACCGGAAGCGGCTGGCAGTCTTCCTGCCAGCCGCCGTACGTCATGGGAGTGAAAGGATCACGTCAGAGAGGTCACATCAGCAGGGTCTGCCCAAGCTCGAAATGGGCGGCACATACGATGTCGATATAGCGCGTGATCTCCTCCTCGAGGATCTCGGTATCGCTGAAGCACTCGATAGCGACACGGATGAAGAATCTTTCCTCATCCTGGTCGAGGAGCATGCACTTCACGCATTTCAGCTTGCATTCAAGGCGGTTTCCCTCCCTGAGCACAGCGAGCTCGTCAGCCTTGTCGGCCGGGACGGTCAGGTCCGTGAAGATACGGAGATAAGTGGGATCGTCTTCCGAAAGGGTCATATAAAGGGTGCGGCCCTGGGCCTTGAAGGTCAGGTCGCCGTCATCATCCACATGGGCGATGTAACCTTCGGTCTGAAGTATCTTTTGCAGTTCTTCTGTCGTCATGGGTACCTCGGGGGCTGGCAGCTCCCGTGCGGGGCAGGGGAGCAGACGTTGCGGGAGCATCTCCCGGTGGTGCCTGCCGCCGTAAGACACGGCCTTGTTGCAGGCAGGAAGGGCACATCGCCGGAGCTCCGCCTGTTGCGGGGGAGTTGGCCGCGTACTGTTGCCCTCGTCGTCATATCTGACCAGCGTACTATTATTGCGGAACAAGGATGTTTTGTGAAGAGGGGAGGGAGCACCCTCCTGGCGCAGGCATGGATCCCCCTCCCCTCAAAAATCCCTGCTAGTCCCAGCTGTAGGGGATGTCCTTCGTATCGGCGGGCAGGCGTTCGCCTTCTTCGGGATCGTGGGGCAGGTCGGCGCAGTTGCAGATCAGGGCCGGTTCGTCCGTGGCGGCGGTAAAGCCGTACCAGACCCCCGTGGGGATGCGCAAAAGGCCGTAATGGTCGGGGCGGCCCAGATACAGTTCCCGCAGCACGCCGCAGGTGGGCGAATCGGGGCGGGCGTCATAGAGCACGAGTTTCAGCAGGCCGTGGGGCACGGTGTAGTACTGGGTCTGGCGGCGGTGGCGTTTCCAGGCCTTGATGGCCCCGGGCAGGACCTCGGAGAAATAGACCTCGCCCAGATGCAGTTCCCCGTCCGCCGTCTCGGCGTGGGGGCGCAGGGGAGAGTCGGGGCGCAGCATGTGCATCACCGGGCCGCCGGGGGTAGTGATGACCTTCAGGGGCTGGAAGCTGACACCGTCGATGCCCATGTCCGGGCACGGATGTTCGGAACGTTCCATGGGGATGTCCTTTCTGGACGGCGGACCCGCCCGGAAGACCGGGCGGGCGGCCTTATTTCGTCCAGAGCTGCTCGCGCTGTTCGGCGGCGTTCACATAGGCCGCGATCTGCCCCAGGCTGAAGTCCAGCATGGAGCCCTGCTTGGCGCCGTCGCCGCGATAGAAACGATGGTACCATTCGGCGGTGAAGCGGATGGTCTCCTCAAAGGTCAGGGTGGCTTTCCAGCCCAGATGGGCCAGGGCCTTGTCGCAGCAGAGCTTGAGCAGGGTGCATTCCTTCATGCCCGCCTGTCCGGCCTTGTCCATCTCGCTGCGGAAGCCGGGCCAGTGCAGGGCCAGGGCCTCCACCACTTCCGCCACGGTATTGTTGACGTTGGCGGCAGGGCCGAAGTTGTAGGCCTCGCCGCGGGTCTCGAAGGGCCCCTTGCGCGCACCCAGCAGATGGGCGCCCAGCCACAGATAGCCGGACAGGGGCTCCAGCACCAGCTGCCAGGGGCGGGTGGCCCAGGGGCTGCGGATCTGCACGGCCTGACCGGCGGCCCAGGCGCGGGCGCAGTCGGGCACGATGCGGTCGGCGGCCCAGTCACCGCCGCCGATGACGTTGCCGGCACGCACGGTGGCGCAGGCCGGGCCGTCCTTGAAAAAGCTCTTGAAATAGGAATGGGCGATGATCTCGGCGCAGCCCTTGGAAGCGGAGTAGGGGTCGTCGCCGCCCAGATGGTCGGTCTCGCGGTAGCCCCAGACCCACTCGTCGTTGCGGTAGCACTTGTCCGAGGTGATGAAGACCGCGGCTTCCACGCTGGGGCACTGGCGCACGGCCTCCAGCATGTTGAGGGTGCCCAGCATGTTGGCTTCGAAGGTCAGGGGCGCGTCTTCGTACGATTTGCGCACCAGGGCCTGGGCGGCCAGATGGAAGACCACATCGGGGCGGAATTCCTTCATGGCGCGGACCACGGCATCACGGTCGCGGATGTCGCCGCGCATGTCCTGCACGTGCTGTTCCAGATGCATGGCCTCGAAATGGGACGGGCTGGTGGGCACGCAGTCGGCAAAGCCGCAGACGGTGGCGCCCATCTGGCTCAGCCACGCGGCCAGCCAGGAGCCCTTGAAACCGGTATGGCCGGTGATGAACACACGGCGGCCTTTATAGCAGTTGGCAAACATGGTCTTCTCCTGCCGGTCGTGTTCGCGCCGGCGTCATGACGGGAAAAGGGAGGGTCGCCGGACGGCGCCCGGAAGGAAGGCGGGGCCGCAGCCCCGCCGGGAGGATCTATTTCCAGAAGGCCTTGCCGCTGTCCCACAGCTCGTTGAGCTTGATGGAGTCGCGCAGGGTGTCCATGCACTGCCACTGTCCGGGATGCGGGTACATGGAGAGCTGGCCTTCGGCGGCCAGGCGCTGCAGGGGCTCTTTTTCCAGATCGCAGGATTCGTCTTCGTCCAGATAGTCCAGGAACTCGCGCTTGAAGACGAAGAAGCCGCAGTTGATGTACTCGTTGAGCACGGGTTTCTCTTCCCAGGACAGGATCTTGCCGTTCTCGTCGGTGCGCACGGTGCCGAAACGCGAGGGCATGCGCACGCCGGTGAAGGTCCCGATGGTGCCGGACTTCATGTGGAAGTCGATGAGCTTGTCGATGTCGATGTCGGCCACGCCGTCACCATAGGTGACCATGAAGCGGTCGGTATCGATGTAGCGGGCCACGCGCTTCAGGCGGCCGCCCTTGAGGGTCTCCTGGCCGGTATCGCACAGGGTCACGCGCCAGTCCTCGATCTCGCGGGGATGGGGGGTGATGGCGCCGCTGCGCAGGTCTACGGTGAAATCCGTGTTGCGGATGTTGTAGTCGTGGAAATACTGTTTGATGTATTCGCCCTTGTAGCCCAGGGGCAGGATGAAGTCCTTGAAGCCGAAACGGGCATAGATGTTCATGATGTGCCAGAGTACGGGCCGCCCGCCGATCTCGACCATGGGCTTGGGTTTGATGACGGTCTCTTCCCGCAGCCGGGTGCCCTTGCCGCCGCACATGATGATAACTTTCATACAGCCTCCGCCTGTCCGCCACGGAGCGGGACAGCAGTTGCCAAAGGTTTCGTATCCCGACCGGCCGGGATGGCACGGTCAGCCGGCGGCGATGCTAGCAAAAGGCGTGACGGAAAAAAAGCCCCTGTTTCCCGGCCATTGAGGCGGGGCGAACGCTTGGCAACCACCGGCGTCTGCGCTATCTTGTATGTCGCCCAAAAGTCATTTCCTGCATGGAGGATCCTATGCGCAAGAATTGCAGATCCCTGTTGCTGGCGTCGCTCGCCCTGACCTGCGGCCTGCTGGCGTCCTGCCTTTCGTCCGGCCCGGAAAAACCGCTCGGCGCCATGGCCGACGCCATGGAAAAGAACGACAGCGCGGCCTTCCTGGCCCAGATGGACATGCCCCTGTTCGCCGCCAACGAGGCGCGGAACATGACCAATGAGAACGAGGCCCTGAACATGCTGGATTCCCTGGGCCAGGATCTGGGGCTGGGCGGTATGGACCAGCTGCTGGGCAGCGCCCTGAACATGGAGGACAAACTCCGCAAGAGCCTGACCCGCGGTGTCTCCACCGGTGAGCTCATGGCCCATTGCCGCAAGGCCGAGCGCCCCGACTGCCCGTGGGTGCCGGAATCGCTCAGGAACGCCAAGGTGGTGGAGCTGGGCCCCGATGCGGCCGTGGCTTCCGTGACCACGCCTGCCGGCATGACCTCCTGGCTGGCTCTGCGGAAGCAGGGCGAGACCTGGCGCGTGGTGGGCCGGGCCGTCATGGAGAACATGGCCCGCGCCTTTGCCCAGGCGGGATCGCAGACCAAGGCCGCGCCCGCCGCTCCGGCCAAGGCGCAGCAGCCCGCAGCCAAGCCTGCTCCCAAGCCCGCTCCCAAGGGCGATGGGGCCGTCACGCTGTAGACAACGATAAGGTTGCCGTCGTGTGACGGCAGAACGTCGTTATGATGCCATGAGGGCCGCGCCAGGAGCGGCCCTTTTTTATGGCGTCGGCACATTGGCGCCACGCGCGAAAAAAACAAAAATGCCGTGCAGCGGCAGCGCGTTGAGCGTTGCCTGTCAGGAAAAATGGCCGATCTCGGAAAGACGGCGGAAAGAACCGTAACGGCAGCCCATGCGACGGCCGATCCAGCGAAGGGGCACAACGTCCGGTCGGCATCCCGGGCGGGCTACTGCAGGACAGGGCCATCCTCTTCAAAGGGGATGAGCAGCTGGCTCTGCTGGGTGCTGAGCAGCATGTTCTCCAGCACTTCCAGCAGGCGCTTGAGGCCGTCGCCGGTACGGGCGGAGACTGGGATGGCGTGCGGGAAGGCATCGGCCAGTTCGGCGCGGGCGGGCACGTCCAGCAGGTCCCACTTGTTGAGCAGCAGGATGCGCGGCATATGCTGCAGCTCCAGCTCCTCGAGGATGGTCTCCACAGAGGTGATCTGCTGCAGCAGGTCGGGATGCGAGGCGTCGGCCACATGCACCAGCAGGTCGGCGGACTCCAGCTCTTCCAGCGTGGCGCGGAAGGCATCCATGAGCTCCTTGGGCAGGTTGCGGATGAAGCCCACGGTGTCGGCCAGGATGATCTCGCGTTCGGCCGGGAAGCGCAGTCGGCGGGTGGTGGGGTCGAGGGTGGCGAAGAGTTTGTTCTCGGCCAGCACCTCGGAGCGGGTCAGGTTGTTGAGCAGGGTGGACTTGCCCGCGTTGGTGTAGCCCACCAGCGCGGCCATGGGGATGCCGCGACGGGCGCGGCGGGAGCGGGTGAAGGCCCGCTGGCGGCGCAGCTGGTCCAGTTCCTTGCGCAGGCGGGCCATGCGCTCGCGGCTGCGGCGGCGGTCGGTCTCCAGCTTGGTCTCGCCGGGGCCGCGTCCGCCGATGCCGCCCATAAGGCGGTCCATGGCGCGGTTCTTGCCCGTAAGGCGGGGCTGGGTATAGCGCAGCTGGGCCAGTTCCACCTGGAGCTTGCCCGCGCGGGTCACGGCATGCTGGGCAAAGATGTCCAGGATGAGCTGGGTACGGTCCAGCACCTTGCGCTCGGTGATGTCGGCCAGGTTGTGGAGCTGGGCCGGGGAAAGCTCACCGTCGAAGACCAGGGTCCCGGCGCGGCCCTCCAGGGCCAGCACTTCCAGCTCGGCCATCTTGCCCTTGCCCAGGATGAACTTGGGATTGACCTGGGCCACGCGCTGCACCATGCGCCCGGCCACGGCCAGACCGGCGGTGCGGGCCAGCTCGGCCAGTTCGTCGAGGTTGCGCTCCTGGATAATGCGGGGCTGGGCCGCCACGGAGACCAGCAGGGCGCGGGGCGCGTCCGAGGCCTCGCGCGTGTCGTCGCTCCTGCGGGCCAGCTCTTCTTCCAGAGCTTCGGCGGTGGCGGCGAAATGGGCGCTGGTCTGGTCCCAGGGGCGGAGCTGCTCCACACGGTAGGGCTGCCCGGCCACGGGGGTGGGCAGCAGATGGGCCTCCTGCCATTGCACGGGGTCGCCGTCAGGATTGACGGTCAGCACGATGATGGCGTCCAGACGCAGGAAGAGCAGGTCCATGAGGTCTTCCTGGCTGAGGCCGTCGGGCGTGAGGTGGGTGTGGAGCAGACGAAGGCCGCGCAGACGGTCGGCACCGGAGCGGGCGCGGGGCAGTTCCGGGATCAGGATCCCGCCTGCCTCACCCACCAGTACCATGTCCACGCGGCCTTTACGGTCGATGAGCATGCCCAGTTGACGCCCCAGGGCGCGCGACAACAGCGACAGTTCCCGGGCTTGGTCGATGGTATAGACATCAGTGGCCGGGAAACGTCGAGTGGTCAGCCGGTTGAGGGCCTTCAACTGGCTGGGCTTGAGCCCCTGCAGGTTGCCTTCGAGCCTGGAAATGGCTAGGCCCCCGGACGCAGGTAGGAGGTGATGAGGGCGTCGTAGCGCGAGGTGGCTTCAAACGCACGCGAGGCCATGGCCTGACGGAAGTCCAGGCTGACCTTCATGTCGTGTTCCTTCATCTCCTGCATGGCGGTGGCGTACCATTTGGTTCCGGGCAGCACCAGGATGCTGTGGAAGTTCTTGGCAGCGGCGCGGATCATGCAGGGACCGCCGATGTCGATTTCCTCCACGGCCTGTTCGAGCGAGAGCTTGCGCTCCACGGCACCGGCAAAGTCGTACAGGTTCACGCAGACCAGGTCGAAAGGCTTGATCTCCTTTTCTTCCAGCGTGGCCATGTGCTCGGGGATGTCCTTGTTGGCAAGGATGCCCCCGTGGATCTTGGGATGCAGCGTCTTCACGCGGCCGCCCAGGATCTCGGGGAAGCCGGTGACGTCACTGACGGCCGTCACGGGCAGACCGGCGGCCTGCAGGGCCTTCATGGTCCCGCCGGTGGAGACCAGCTCCACGCCGTTCTGCGACAGGAAGGTGGCAAATTCCACCAGTCCGGTTTTGTCCGTCACGCTCAGGATGGCGCGGCGGATAGGAAGCATATCCATACGGATTCTCCTTGGCTCATGTTGGCATTATTGCCGCAGGCGATTTTGCCAGAAAAACGGTCCGTTCGCAATGCCGCGCTTGCGGCCGGCACCACCTGCCGCTATGCTGGCGGCGGAGGTCCTATGTCCATCAGACTCGTATCCTGGAACGTCAACGGCCTGCGTGCCGTGTCCGCCAAACCCGAATGGCGCTGGTTCGCCGAGAACATCTGCGATGTCATCGGCCTGCAGGAGACCAAGGCCATGCCCGAGCAGCTCAAGCCCGAAGTGGCCAACCCCGAAGGCTGGGAGGCCCACTGGGCTTCCAGTGTGGTGAAAAAGGGCTATTCCGGCGTGGCCGTGTTCAGCCGCATCAAACCGCTGGCCGTGCGCTGCGAACTGCCCCAGCCGGAATGGCAGGGCGAGGGGCGCATCCTGCATCTGGAATTTGAAAAGTTCCACTTCTTCAACGGCTATTTCCCCAACGGCGGCGCCGAGGAACTGGACGAGAACGGCAAGCCCATCCCCGGCCGTTTCAAGCGCGTGCCCTACAAGATGGGCTTTTTCGACGCCTTCACGGCCTATGCGGAAGAATGCCGCAAAAGCAAGCCCATCGTGGTCTGCGGGGACTTCAACATCGCCCACAAGGCCATCGATCTGGCGCGTCCCAAGCAGAACGAGAAGAACACCGGCTTTTTGCCCGAAGAACGCGCCTTTCTGGACCGCTTTACGGCCCTGGGCTATGTGGACACCTTCCGTCATGTGCACGGCGACGTGGAAGGCCGCTATTCCTGGTGGTCGTACAAGATGCGCGCCCGCGAGAAGAACGTGGGCTGGCGTATCGACTATTTCTTCGTTTCGGAAGAGCTGAAACCGTACATCCGTGACGCCTGGATCGAGGACGATGTCTACGGTTCGGACCACTGCCCCGTGGGCCTGGAGCTGGACATCTAGCCCGGCACACGGAGGCCTCCCTGCCGGGAACGCTGATGCCACAGAAGGCACGGCCTTGCCGTACAGGCGGGCCCCGTCGTCATGTCCGGGGCATCGTGCCGGGCAGGGGCGCCCGGCAGACGGCGCATCATTGAAGCATCAGAGGTGAAGCCACATGAAAACCATCGGTCTTCTGGGCGGCATGAGCTGGGAAAGCACGCTGACCTATTATCAGATCATCAACATGGTGACGGCCCAGACCCTGGGCGGTCTGCATTCGGCCCGCTGCCTGCTCTACAGCGTGGACTTTGACGAGATCGAACGCTGCCAGCAGGCCGGGGACTGGGACAGGAGCGCCCGCATCCTGGCTGATGCCGCACAGGCCCTGGAGCGGGGCGGGGCGGATTTTCTGGTCATCTGCACCAACACCATGCACAAGGTGGCCCCGCAGATCGCCGCCGCCGTGGGCATCCCGCTGATGCACATCGCCGACGTGACGGCCCGGCAGTTGCACATGGCGGGCATACAGCGCGTGGGCCTGCTGGGCACCCGCTACACCATGGAAGAGGATTTCTACACCGGCCGTCTGGAAGCCAACGGCCTGCAGGTGCTGGTGCCCGAGGCGGATGACCGGGCCGAGATCAACCGCGTCATCTTCGAGGAGCTTTGCCGGGGCGTCATCAAGGACAGCTCGCGCGAGACCTTCTTGCGGGCCATCCGGGATCTGGCCGCCCGGGGCGCCCAGGGCGTGATCCTGGGCTGCACCGAGATCGGCATGCTGGTACAGCAGGAGAACATCGCCGTGCCCCTGTTCGATACCACGCTCATCCATGCCCGCACGGCCGCGCTGGTGGCCATCAACGAGACGCCGGTGGATACCGAGCCGGTGAAGGTGAAGAAGTAGCGGCCGCTCTGGACGTTGCCCTTTTGAGAGCAAACAAAAAAGCCTCCCGTCATGGGAGGCTTTTTTGTTGCGCATACGCCGCACAGAGGAAGGAAAAAAGAGTCGCGTCCCTTCTATCCACACCTAGAAATGCAGCACGGGCATGCCCAGCTGGCGAACGTGACGGATGAGCTCCTTCATTTCCGGGCCCAGCAAAAAGCCCAGCAGGACGAGCATCACGCCCAGAAAGACATATTCGCCCACGCTGCCCGTGGAGCAGACCTTGAACGAGAGCTTGTTCTTGCGGGAAAAGGGATGCAGGGGGATGCCCGAAGGGGTCAGCATGTCCAGCACCACATGGCTGACGCCGCCCAGACCGATGCCCAGCAGGGCGGGCTGCCAGTGCGGGGGCACCAGATGGCTGCAGGCCACCAGCAGGATGGCGACCCACCAGCCGAACCAGTGGGTGGTGCCGCGGTGGATCTGGTTGAAGGTGCGCTGCGGGTTGCGGGAGCGCTTGGCGATGGCCTGGTCGAGCTTGTCGGGCAGGATGGCGCCGAGACAGGCGGCGACCACGCCTTCCAGCGGCAGGTGCAGGGCCAGGGCGGCGCCGACGCCCGCCGTCTGGTGGGTGATCCATTTCATGGGAGCTCCGTAAGACTGGGGATACCGTCCCGGAAGGCCGGGCGCGGGCTGCGGTCAAAGGGGCGGGCGGAGGCTGTCTCCGCTTGTCCTGTTCCGGTAGCGGGCGCACCTGCCGGGCACGTGCGGGCAGGGGATGCAGGCTGTGCGGCGCGGCCTCCGCCCTTGCCGTGCAAACGGCAGGCAGCGAAAAGAAGGGGCCACCGGCAGGCCTTTCCGTCGCGCAGGGCGACAGAGGCGTCCGGCAGCCCCCTCCGTACGGATCGTTCTAGCCGCAGCGGGAGAAGCCGCAGGCGGGGCAGATCAGGCAGCCTTCCTGGAAGACCAGGGGCTCGTCGCATTCGGGGCAGCGGTGTTCCTCGATGTCGGCCACACCGGAGCCCAGATGCTCGTCCTTGAGGTAGCGGCGTTCCAGCACCCAGGCGATGGCGTCCGGGATGGAGAGCAGCAGGCCCTTGCCGCGGAACACGGGATGTTCGCCGCCGATGCCCTTGATCTGGGCCACGATGTCGCGCACCTCCACGCCGGAACGCAGGGCCAGGGACACCAGACGCCCGATGGCTTCGGCCTTGGCCGTGATGGAGCGGCCGGACTTGCCGATGGTGGCGAAGACCTCGAAGGGCTTGCCGTCGATCTCGTTGACGGTCAGGTACATGGCGCCCAGACCGGTCTGGATCTTCTGGGTGAAGCCCTGCACCACTTCGGGACGCTTGCGCACCACGCCCAGACGGGGCTTTTCCGCAGGCGCGGGGGCTTCGCCGTCCATCTTCTTCTGGCCTTCGCCGGTGGCCAGCACCTGCAGGCTCTTGCAGCCGTCACGGTACACGGTGACGCCCTTGCAGCCTTCCTTGTAGGCCAGCCAGTAGATGTCGTGGATGTCCTGTTCGGTGGCGCTGTGGGGCAGGTTCACGGTCTTGGACACGGCATTGTCCGTATGGCGCTGGAAAGCGGCCTGCATGCGCAGGTGCCAGACGGGATCGATGTCCATGGCCGTGACGAAGACCTTGCGCATGGCGGCGGGCAGGGCATCCAGGGACTGGATGGAGCCTTTTTCCACCACCTGCTCCATGAGTTCGGGCGTGCCCAGACCGGCTTCCTTGAGGGCGGCCTCGAAATAGGGGTTCACTTCCACCAGGCGTTCGCCGTCCAGGATGTTGCGGGTGAAGCAAAGGGCGAACAGGGGTTCCACGCCCGAGGAGCAGCCGCCGATGATGGACAGGGTGCCCGTGGGTGCGATGGTGGTGACGGTGGCATTGCGGTAGGGGCCTTCGCCGCGCTGGGGGAAGACGGATTTCGCATAGGCCGGGAAGGGCCCGCGCTCTTCGGCCAGACGGGCCGAGGCGGCGTGGCCTTCGGCATTGATGAAGCCCATGATGCGCTCGGCCAGGGCGATGCCCGCCTCGGAATCATAGGGGATGCCCAGCTGGAAGAGCAGGTCGGCAAAGCCCATGACGCCCAGGCCGATCTTGCGGTTGCGGCGCACGGTCTCGTCGATGCGTTCCAGCGGGAAGCGCGAGGCGTCGATGACGTTGTCCAGGAAGCGCACGGCCAGATGCACCACCTGCTTCAGGCCGTCCCAGTCGATACCGGCCGCGGCGGGATCTTCGTCATGCTCGTGGCCGGGCACGAAGAAGCAGGCCAGATTGATGGAGCCCAGGTTGCAGGCCTCGTAGGGCAGCAGGGGCTGTTCGCCGCAGGGGTTGGTGGATTCGATCTCGCCCTGGGCGGGCGTGGGGTTGTCGCGGTTGATGCGGTCCAGGAAGACGATGCCGGGGTCGCCCGTCTGCCAGGCGCGGCAGACCAGCAGGTCGAAGATCTCGCGGGCGCGCAGGCTGCCGGTGACCTTGCCGGTGTGGGGATCGGTCAGCTCGTAGTTCTCGTCGCGCTCCACGGCCTGCATGAAGGCTTCGGTCAGACCCACGGAAAGGTTGAAGTTGTTGAATTCCCCTTCCTTTTCCTTGGCCCGGATGAATTCCACGATGTCGGGATGGTCCACGCGCAGGATGCCCATGTTGGCGCCGCGCCGGGTACCGCCCTGTTTGATCTGTTCCGTGGCGGTATTGAAGATGCGCAGGAAGGAGACCGGGCCGGAAGCCACGCCGCCGGTGGAGCCCACGCGGCTGGCCTTGGGGCGCAGGCGGGAGAAGGAGAAGCCCGTGCCGCCGCCGGACTTGTGGATCATGGCGGCGAACTTGACGGCATCGAAGATCTCTTCGATGGAGTCGCCCACCGGCAGGACGAAGCAGGCGGAGAGCTGGCCCAGCTCGCTGGCGGCGTTCATCAGGGTGGGGGAGTTGGGCAGGAAGCGCCAGCTGGTCATCAGGTCGTAGAACTGGCGGGCCAGGTCGTCGGCGGTGAAGGGGGAACGCTCGTATTTGGCTTCTTCAGCGGCGATGGCACTGGCCACACGCCAGAAGAGGTCACGGGGCGTCTCGGTGCTGCCATCTGCTTTTTTGTGCAGATAGCGTTTCTGCAGCACCACTTCCGTGTTGGGCTTGAGCTGCGGCTCGGGCAGATCGTGAGGCATGGGAGGGATCATGGCAGACCTTTGGGTAAAAAGAAAAGCGGCTGGCCTCCCGCTGGGGGAAAGTCGGCACGCTGGATCGATCGGCTTTACAGGCCGGGCGGTCTGGAACCGCGCGGCGAAAGCCCTTTATACGCGTTCCCCTGGGGAAAATAAAGGGCCTCTTCCAGTGGAGAAGAAAAGCCCGCTTTGATCTTGTTCAATAAAATCAAGATGTTTTTTGAAGAAAACGGCTCTTGTCACCTGCGGAGGGCCCACGGGGGAAAAATCCCCGCAGGGCCTTGACCTGCAAAGAAAAAGGCGGGGAAAGAAAAATTTTTCCGGGCCCGGAAAAAGATTTTTGTCACAGAGCGCCGGAAAAGCCCTCCGGCAGAGCCTGCCGGGCTTGCCCGCAGGTGCCGTGCTGTTGCCGGTGGCGGGATCGGGCGCCGGGCAAAACGAAGGGGAAGGGGCGTGGGACCCCTTCCCCATATCTTTTGTTTCATGGGCATCCGCCAGATCACAGGCAGCCGCGGCGCGGCCGCTGCCGGTCAGACGTAACGCCCGTGCGGCAGGCCTGCGGACATGTGTATGAAAACACGTTTGCCCGTTGCGGGCCCTTCGCAGGAAGGGTGGCTAGTCCTCCCCGCGGCCACGGCCTCGCCTGGGGGCATCGCCGTGACGCCTGTCGCCGGAGCGCCGGTCAGAGCGCTGATCAGGGCGGCGGCCATCGGGCCTGCGGTCGTTCCGGGGGAAGGCACGGGGATCGTCGTTCCGGTCAGGACGGCGGCCGTCTTCATACCGTCCGGGACGCCGGTCCTGAGGATGGGCCGGTCGTTCCGGGGCCCCGCGCCGGTCGTCACGGCGGGGCTGGCGGTCGTTGCCGTTGCGGCGGTCGCGGAAGGCGCCGTCGGCAGTGTCGCGTTCGTCGGAGCGCCTGCCGAAGCGCTTGTCCCCGTATCTGTCCTCCTGCCGGTCACGGAAGTTCCGGCGCGGTTCTTCGGAGCCCGCGGAACGTCCCGGGCCGCGGCTGCCGCCGGGGACGGCGGGCAGGGCCAGCAGCAGGGCGCCGCTCTTGCGGTCACGGCGGGGCGTGCCGGGCCG
>ERZ857982.232-NODE-232-length-94031-cov-14.289393_pt1 | contig 94031 bp, 69 predicted proteins | sample MGYA00519955_ERZ857982 | MGnify/ENA primary metagenome ERZ857982 (study PRJEB31778, sample SAMEA3449416) | human gut metagenome | biome: human gut; feature: human-associated habitat; material: faeces | place: United Kingdom | collected 2010/2012 ... | reverse complement strand
GCCCCTGCAAGCAACATCTTATTGCTTGCAGGGGCGTCCTTTCCTATATATACACTACCGAAGTCGTTGAATTAAACTCATTATTGTAGGGGTATGGATTATCTCTTACTTCACTTTATAAGTGTACAGTCGTTTCCTCTCATGAAAATTCTGTTTACCCCAAATGATAGCTTTGTTAACCCCGCACGGTAACTCCATTTACATATCGCGGTAAAGGTCGTTACATGCCGAAGTAAAAGCCGTTACAATAAGGGGTAAAGGTTGTTACATACGGCGGTAAATGCTTTTACATCTTGCAGTAAGCTGTCGGTAAATACAGTTAATTGATTATCAGCAAACTAACAAAAGGATACCAGCAATCTTTAATTCATTTCTTCAATTATAGATCACCCACACCAATCCACATCCATCTGTCAGAACCCCATTATAACCTCCCCAATCTTCTCTAAACAAATAGAGCTCCAGGTTGTTATGAACCCTGTATCACAAAAAACAACCTAAACCTATGAAGATTAAAGCTTGGGGCAGCGTGCTGCTCTTATCGTGCCTATGTTCTGCCGTCACGGCACAGAATGGCAACCATTATCTGGAAAAACCATTGCCCCGAGGCTGGGGGAATACGGTGATTCCGAACTCTAAAACGGTCCCTACTTCCACAGGAACCGCTAATTCTACCACGGCATCCGCAGATGATAACTTATTCAGCGGACAGATATTACCGGTAGATGACCAGTGGTGGAAAGCATTCAATGACCCGGTACTGGACTCTCTTATCAGCGTAGCATCCGGCGAAAACTATTCCGTACTTGCCGCTATAGACCGTATGGAGCAGGCACGTGCCAGCCTGAGGATGGAGCGCAGTAATTTTTTCCCTTCTATTTCTTTAAATGGTGGATGGATCCGCCAGCAAAGCAGTGGAAACACCACCGAATTGCCCCAATCCATCACACATTATTATGATGCGTCACTCAATGCCAGTTGGGAACTGGATATATTCGGAAGCATCCGGCAACGGGTAAAGGCGCAACGGGAAACATTCCAAGCCAGCCGTGAAGAGTACATCTCCGTACAGGTATCCCTCTGTGCACAAGTAGCTTCTGCCTACATCAACCTGCGGGAACTGCAACAGGAACTGCAGGTAGTAATGCATAACTGCCGGACGCAAGAAGAAGTGCTCAACATCACCAAAGTACGCTACAACACGGGACTTGTATCGAAACTGGATGTAGCACAGGCTAAATCAGTGTATTTCAGCACTAAAGCATCTGTTCCGCAACTGGAATCCGGAATCAGCCAATACATCAACTCGCTGGCTATTCTGCTGGGAACTTATCCGCAGGAGATACGCCCCACATTGGAAAGAATCGGGAAATTGCCCGACTACATGGAACCTGTTGGAGTAGGATTACCCGCCGATTTATTGCTCCGTCGTCCCGATGTGCGCCAAGCCGAAAGACTGGTTAATGCACAAGCCGCACTATTGGGAGCCAGCAAAAGCGACTGGTTGCCACAAGTATTCCTGAAAGGATCTGTAGGATATGCCGCCCGTGATCTGAAAGACCTGACCCGACGGAAAAGCATGACATTTGAAATTGCCCCAACCCTCAGTTGGACACTCTTCAGCGGAACAAAGCTGGTGAATGCCACCAAACAGGTACGTGCACAACTGGACGAAGCAGTGCATAACTTCAACGAAACCGTGCTCACCGCTGTGCAGGAAACGGATAATGCAATGAATAATTACCGGAATTCCATCAAGCAGATTGTCGCCCTCCGAGAAGTACGAAATCAGGGACAAGAGACACTGAAACTCTCCCTGGAGCTTTATAAACAGGGACTTAGTCCTTTTCAGAATGTACTGGATGCACTCCGTTCGCTACTGACGTACGAAAACCAGTTGACGCAGGCGGAGGGTAGTTCATTGCTATATCTGGTGTCATTGTACCAGGCACTGGGAGGAGGATATAAAGAGAACTGAGTAATAATTCCTAAACCATAACCATATATGAAAAATGAAATGTACATCATCCTCACGCTGATTCCGTTACTGGCGGGATGTGGGGACAAAAAAGAAGCAGCGCGCGGAGCGATGCCCGTTCCGGAGATAAGCGTAGCCAGTCCGGTGGTGAAAGACATCACACTGACTAAAGAGTATCCGGGCTATCTGAGTTCGGAAAAGACCGTCGACCTGGTGGCACGGGTGAACGGGACACTGCAAACCATCGCCTATGCTCCGGGAAGCAGAGTCCGGAAAGGGCAGGTGTTGTTCGTCATCGAACCCACTATTTACCAAGACAATGTAGAACAGGCGGAAGCGGAACTGAACACTGCCCGAGCCAATCTGGAATATGCCCAGAACAACTATGCCCGTATGCTGGAAGCTGTGAAAAGCGATGCTGTAAGCCAGATACAGGTGTTACAGTCGAAATCGAATGTTGCCACTTCGCAAGCAGCAGTCAGCAATGCCGAAGCTGCACTAAATACGGCGCGCACGAATCTGGGCTACTGCACAGTTCGGGCGCCGTTTGATGGGACTGTCAGCCGGAATCAAGTCGATGTGGGCAGTTATGTAGGGGGAAGTCTGCAACCTGTCACCCTTGCCACGATCTATAAAGATGACCTGCTATACACATACTTCAATATCACTGATAACCAGTGGCTTGCCATGCTGATGCAACAAGGAACCGCACAGCAAAAAGATACACTACCCCGGCAAATCACTGTTAACCTGGGGGAAGACGGCATACAACCGTATCCTGCCACACTCGATTACTTCGCACCAAATGTAGACCTGAGCACCGGAACTCTGAATCTGCGTGCCCGCCTGGACAACCCGAAAGGTTTACTGAAAAGCGGACTTTATGTCAGCATCACCTTGCCATACGGCAAAGAATCGCAGGCTATACTGATACCAGACGCGTCCATCGGGACCGATCAATTGGGAAAATATGTGTATGTAGTGAACGATTCCGATATGGTGCGCTATCGCCACATCGAGGTGGGACAGTTGATAGACGACAGTCTGCGGCAAATAACCGGCGGACTCTCTCCACAGGAACGCTACGTCACCCGGGCACTGATGAAAGTACGGGAAGGAATGAAAGTGAAGCCCATCAACAAATAACCAATCGTAAATAACTAAATACTAAGCTCATGTTCTCAAAATTCTTCATAAACCGTCCTATCTTTGCTACCGTGCTTGCGCTGCTGATCGTGGTGGCGGGACTGGTCACACTGGGCATACTCCCCATTGCGCAGTATCCGGACATTACGCCGCCTACCGTCCAGGTCAGTGCCGTCTATCCGGGTGCCAACGCGCAAACAGTGGCCCAAACCGTGGGTATACCCATCGAGCAGCAAGTAAACGGAGTGGAAGGCATGCTTTATATGTCCTCCAATTCCTCCTCATCGGGTGCCTATTCGCTCACCATTACTTTTGCCGTCGGAACAGATATCGACATGGCAACCGTACAAGTCCAAAACCGTGTCAGCGTGGCACAGGCTTCATTGCCAACCCCGGTAGTGGTACAGGGAGTAACCGTTCAAAAGCAGTCGTCGAACATCGTGATGTTCCTCACCATGACTTCCGAAAACAAGGAATATGACGGACTATACCTCAGCAACTACGCCACCCTGAACCTTGCCGACCAGTTGACGCGCGTGCCGGGCGTAGGCGCTGTCAATGTGATGGGAGCGGGAGACTACTCCATGCGTATCTGGCTGGACCCGGCAGCACTGCGTATCCGTAATCTTTCGGCAGCCGATGTCTACCAGGCCATTCAATCACAGAATGTAGAAGTCAGTGCCGGAGCCGTGGGACAACCCCTGCCGGGAAATCCTACTCCGGGCAACACTAACATCGGCAATGTCTCTTCCGGCAACAATGCCCCTGCCTATCAATACAGTCTGACGGTGAAAGGGCGACTTTCGTCTCCCGAAGAATTCGGCAATATCATCTTGCGAACAGAAGCGGGCGGGAGAGTGCTTCGCCTCCGTGATGTGGCTCACATCGACCTTGGCTCCGCATCCTACAGTGTCGTATCCCGACTGAACGGGCAACCTACCGCCGCCATTGCCATCTATCAGCAACCGGGTTCCAATTCGCTGGATGTATCCAAAGGCGTGAAAGAGAAGATGCAGGAACTGTCAGAATCATTTCCCAGCGGCATCCATTACAGTGTAACCCTGGATACGACGGACGTCATCCACGCTTCAGTAGACGAAGTGCTGGTAACTTTCCTGGAAACAACCCTGCTTGTGGTACTCGTCATCTTCCTTTTCCTACAGAATTGGCGGGCGGTTATCATTCCGTGTATCACCATTCCCGTATCACTCATCGGTACTCTGGCAGTGATGGCGCTCTTCGGATTCTCCATCAATACACTGACGCTGTTCGGATTAATACTTGCCGTGGCCATTGTGGTGGATGACGCCATTGTGGTGGTGGAAAACTCCACGCGTTTGCTTGATACGGGGCAGTACAGTGCCCGGCAGGCGGTCATTCAGGCGATGGGAGAGATCACCGGGCCGATTGTGGGCGTAGTGCTGGTGTTGCTTGCCGTATTCATTCCGACAATGCTCGTCAGCGGTATCTCCGGACAACTTTATAAGCAGTTTGCGCTGACTATTGCTGCCAGCACCGTGCTAAGCGGTTTCAACTCGCTAACACTAACTCCTGCATTGTGTGCCTTGATATTACAGCCTACAAAACCTGCACAGTCGCCACTTTTCCGGGGCTTCAACTTTGTGTACGACAAGACACAAGGGATATATGATAAAACCGTGGGTTGGTTGCTCCGGCGTCCTGCTGCTGCACTGTTGTCTTATGCCGGGTTTACGGCGCTCGCTGTGATCCTGTTTATGAAGTGGCCCAGTACCTTTATTCCCGAAGAAGATGACGGGTATTTCCTTGCCGTGGTGCAATTGCCGCCTGCTTCAAGTCTGGAACGCACAGAAGCTGTCGGACGTGAGATCAATGAAATCCTCAACAGCTATCCCGAAGTGAAAAATTATATCGGCATATCCGGCTTCTCTGTCATGGGAGGCGGGGAACAGAGTAATTCCGGCACCTATTTCGTCATCTTGAAGAACTGGGACGAGCGTAAAGGAAAGGAACATACGGCCCAGTCTGTAGTAAATCGTTTCAATGCGCAGGCGTATGGAATTCAGGAAGCAGAAGTTTTTGCCATGGTGCCCCCTGCCATTCCCGGACTCGGTGCTACGGGCGGTCTACAGCTACAAGTGGAAGATCGTAACAACCTCGGTGCCACAGAAATGCAGCATGCTGTAGAGACGCTGATGGCAACCTATCACACCAAACCTGCATTGGCATCCGTCAGCAGTCAGTACCAGGCTAATGTACCCCAATATTTCCTGAACATCGACCGGGATAAAGTACAATTGATGGGTATTCCGCTGAACAGTGTCTTTACTTCCTTAGGTTACTACATGGGAGCTGCTTATGTAAACGATTTCGTTGAGTTCGGCCGTATTTATCAGGTAAAACTCGGTGCACGGGATCGTGCCCAACGGATCATTGACGATGTACTGAAGTTGAGTGTACAGAATGCATCGGGAGAGATGGTACCGTTTTCAGCCTTTATGCGGGTGGAGGAACAGTTGGGAATGGACCAGATCAACCGTTACAATATGTATTCCACTGCCTCCGTCACTTGCAACGTAGCCCCGGGAAGCAGTTCCGGAGAGGCGATACAGCAAATGGAGGCGCTCTTTAAGGAGCAACTGGGCGATGAATTTGGTTATGAATGGACGTCAGTAGCCTATCAGGAGACACAGGCAGGCACAACGACAACCGTTGTGTTTGTAATGGCGTTACTCGTTGCCTTCCTGGTACTTGCAGCACAGTACGAGAGTTGGACGAGCCCGGTAGCTGCGGTCATCGGGCTTCCGGTAGCATTGTTGGGAGCGATGATTGGTTGTCTCATTATGGGAACACCTGTCAGCATCTATACACAAATCGGTATTATCCTGCTTGTGGCACTGTCGGCAAAGAATGGTATTCTGATTGTAGAGTTCGCCCGCGATTTCCGTGCGCAAGGCAACTCCATTCGTGATGCGGCATTCCAGGCAGGGCATATCCGATTGCGGCCTATCCTGATGACATCCCTGGCATTTGTATTCGGTGTGATGCCATTGCTGTTTGCTACGGGTGCAGGAGCGGAAAGCCGTATTGCACTGGGAGCTGCCGTAGTGTTCGGTATGGCACTGAATACATTGCTTGCCACAGTCTATATTCCTAATTTCTATGAGTTGATGCAGAAGATACAGGAAAAATTGGGAAAGAAGCAGATAGAAGAAAAGACTGAGAAGGTTTAGACCCTGATTGGGTTCATTGATTGAAGTCCTGATTAGTCTCATTGAAAAGGGCTACACCCTTTGCCTCACATGGCTACACCATATCCCCCAAAGGGTGTAGCCATCCGGGGTAAAGGGTGTAGCCCCTTTTTAGAGGATATTATAACGTCTGATAATCAGGAATATCCGGAAGAAAAGTATAGCTATTCCGCTCGTAATCCATCCGGCAGCAATAGTGTTGCATTCCATTACTCACTACGAGGTAATCTACTTTCAGCACCATATTGTAGCGTGTAATCTGGTCGAACACAGCTTGCGTAATCTCTATGTCCGGCGCTTTATACTCCACAATCATCCGTGCCGTGAGGTCACGACGGTAAAGCACTGTGTCACAACGTTTCTTCGTTCCGTTGAGCTGTACCTGTACCTCGTTCGCCATCAATGTCTGCGGATATCCTTTATGGTTCAGCAGAAAATGTACGAAATGCTGGCGTACCCATTCTTCGGGCGTCAGTGCTACATATCGGCGCCGTATCACGTCGAAAATAGCAGGTTTCCCTTCACGGTTCACGACTTTAGCATCAAATACAGGTAAGTTTAACGATAACATATTGATATGTGATAAGTGATTAACAAATTTCCGAATTCTACTTTTTTATTGTACTTTTGTGAGTTAAATAATCGCTCCCTGAAAGTATTTAGGGAACAAATTTAATGAAATCTTATGAAAACAAAGCAAGAAATCGTAGCTAACTGGCTGCCTCGTTACACAAAACGTAAGCTTGAGGACTTTGGAGAGTATATTCTGTTGACTAACTTCAACAAGTATGTGGATATTTTTGCGGAGAAGTTCAATGTGCCCGTTCTTGGTAAAGACGCTAATATGACGTCTGCTTCAGCAGAAGGCATGACCATTATCAACTTTGGTATGGGAAGCCCTAACGCTGCAATTATCATGGATTTACTAAGTGCTATACAGCCCAAAGCCTGCCTGTTCCTGGGCAAGTGCGGTGGTATCGATAAGAAAAACAGAATAGGGGATCTCATCCTTCCTATCGCCGCCATCCGTGGCGAGGGAACTTCCAATGACTATTTCCCGCCCGAAGTACCGGCACTACCGGCATTTATGTTGCAACGTGCCGTTTCTTCATCCATCCGCGACCATGCCCGCGACTATTGGACAGGTACCGTATACACTACCAACCGCCGCATTTGGGAGCATGACGAGGAATTCAAGGAATATCTGAAGAAAACCCGTGCCATGGCCGTCGATATGGAAACAGCGACTCTCTTCAGCTGCGGTTTTGCCAATCACATTCCTACCGGAGCCATCTTACTGGTTTCTGACCAGCCGATGATTCCTGAAGGAGTAAAAACCGATAAAAGTGATAATCTGGTTACCCAAAACTACGTAACCGAGCACGTTGAAATCGGCATCGCATCCCTGCGTATGATTATTGACGAGAAGAAAACCGTAAAACATCTGAAATTCGACTGGTAAAAACGAATATGGCAAAACAGGAAATCACGTGTGATGACATCTTAAAGGAACTGAGAGCGAAGCAATACCGTCCCGTCTATTATCTTATGGGCGAGGAACCCTATTACATCGATCTCATTGCCGACTATATAACAGACAATATTCTGACCGAAACGGAAAAGGAGTTCAACCTGACCGTTGTATACGGGGCAGATGTTGATATAGCTACTGTTATTAATGCCGCCAAGCGTTATCCGATGATGTCCGAGCATCAGGTGGTGGTGGTAAAGGAAGCGCAGAATATCCGTAATATGGAGGAACTTTCTTATTACCTCCAAAAACCGCTGCTTTCTACCATATTAGTAATATGCCATAAACATGGCGTACTGGATCGAAGAAAGAAGCTGGCTGCCGAAATCGAAAAGACTGGTGTCCTATTTGAATCTAAAAAAGTGAAGGATGCGCAACTGCCTGCATTCATCACTTCTTATATGAAACGCAAAGGTATCGACGTGGAACCTAAAGCCACTGCCATGCTGGCCGATTTCGTTGGCGCCGACCTCAGTCGCCTCACAGGAGAGCTGGAAAAACTGATCATTACACTTCCAAAAGGTCATACACGCGTTACCCCCGAACAGATAGAGAAGAACATTGGTATCAGTAAGGATTATAACAACTTCGAATTGCGCAGTGCCCTCGTTGAAAAGGATGTCCTGAAAGCTAATAAGATAATAAAATATTTTGAAGAAAATCCGAAAACAAACCCTATTCAAATGACTTTATCTTTACTTTTTGGATTCTTTTCTAACTTGATGTTGGCCTATTATGCCCCTGAAAAATCGGAGCAAGGCATAGCCAACATGTTGGGACTACGCACCCCCTGGCAGGCCAAAGACTATCTCGCAGCTATGCGTCGATATAATGGAGTAAAGACTATGCAAATTATCGGAGAAATACGATATGCAGATGCAAAATCTAAAGGAGTGGGAAATCCATCTTTAAGTGACGGGGATATTCTTCGCGAACTGGTCTTCAAGATCCTGCATTAACAGCTTTTTTCTTCTATATGCTCTTCATTAGACAAGAAATTTAGCTTTTCCTTCACTCCCTTCCACCGTTCCCAAACGTACTGTTCATAGGTAATAGAGTGTGGAAGGGTATCTGAAATACATACAACATATTCGCAGAAACAGATGGTCTATATACAGCGAACAGACCATTTATCTGATATAAACAGATGGTCTATTTAATGTAAATAGACCATCTGTTTTTATATAATATAATCTCCTGTCCCGAGTAAAGCAGGCATATTTTTATAGGAAAACAATATACTTTTTCTAAGAAAAAGGAAAATTATATTTAGAAAGCGGGCAGCAGATCAATAGAAATAGATTGTCTATTTCTTATTTTAGAGGAGATTATACTTGTTAACTATATCAGCAATAATAGAGAAGTAAATGCCATTTTCACTATCATTATGTCATTTCTCACTTAAAAAAGGGTTGTTTTTCTAGAATGAGAGAATTTTAGAACTAAAAAATAGGGTATAATACACTGTATTACAATCAAATAAGCATAAAATAAGCTCCTGAGAATTAAAAAATTCCAAGTTCACGATATTTATACAGAAATAAAGCAAGGATTTACAATTTTACGAAGACTTTAGAACATATCAATTGGACTCTCCTTATTTTAGTGTAACAAATTCTTTCTGTAATATCGAATCTATCATCAAGAATAAATGCAATTAGAAAAGGAAATAGTTGCTATTTCAACTATGAAATATTAAAAACGTAATATCACTATGTTCACAATTGGATATATAACAATTACACATATAACAAACGTAATTAAAAGGTGTAATACACAATTGTAATAAGACTGTTTTTAATGAAGTAATGATAAAATAACAAAGGTAATAGGATAGGGGTTAACGAGGAGTAAAATAACAATTAAATTACTAATAATCAATATAAAATAGTCATTTATATGATCTATCAGTTCATAAATAGAGAAATCAATGAGAAAACAATTGTAATATGGGATATACCACAGAAATAATTTAAACTTATATACATAATAACCAATAATATACATAGTTTTATTAAAGTAAAAATATGGGCTTAAAATCTAGGTAATATATATCATCACATTTGTATATATAACATTTGAAATAATAGACATACAATTGTAATATAAAAGAATTCACATTTTTAATTTGCTTTTGTAACTTCATTTTTTTACTTTTGTAATTCAAAAGAAAATCAATACAATTGTAAACATCACCTATATCGCAACAGTTATGAGCATAAAAGATAGGTTCAAAATGATCATGGATCGGGAAAAATTAACCGCAGGCGCATTTGCCGAAAGTATTGGTGTAGCTCAAGCTACCATCTCACATATTTTAGGCCCGCGTAATAAGTATCCAAGTACAGAAGTTATTCTTCGTCTACATCAAAGATATAATGATATAAATTTGGAATGGTTACTTACCGGACAAGGTGAAATGAGTAATACGCCTTCCGATTCTGACTCTTCTATCGAGAGTGGATTCGACTATCCATTATTCGCTGAGAATTCCGTAAATCCATCCAAAGAGACAGGTCCGGCCGAAAATCGCAAGGAAATCGCATTAGAAACACCTGCAAATGCTACTAAAGAGATTGTAAAACAGGAGATTATCTATAAAGAAAGGCCTCCCAGAAAAATCACTGAAATAAGAATTTTCTTCGACGATAATACGTACGAGACGTTTAAACCCGAAAAGTAAGGCTCATAAACGACTATTTGCACAATTTCCCGTATTTTTGGATAAGATAAGCATCTCAGCAGAACTTTTTCATGCAAGCATGAAAGTTCTGCATTCGATTTGCATTATCTTTGTACCCTGAAGATAAAATTCACCTCTTTATATAGGATAATGAAAAAATACATTTTAGATTTGACAGTGACTGAGAACGTCCGACTGCACGCTAATTATGTGCTATTGAAACTGACGTCTCCATCTCCGCTTCCGGATATGCTTCCGGGACAATTTGCGGAAATACGTGTGGACGGATCTCCAACTACTTTCTTGCGCCGCCCCATTTCTATTAATTATGTAGATAGACAACGCAATGAAGTATGGTTTCTGATCCAACTGATTGGAGACGGAACGAGGCAATTAGGCGAAGCAAAAGCCGGAGACACGGTCAACGTAGTACTTCCTTTGGGAAATGGCTTCACAATGCCTGAAAAGGCTTCTGATAAGCTTCTGTTAGTAGGTGGAGGTGTCGGTACAGCCCCCATGCTTTATCTGGGCGAGCAATTAGCTAAAAACGGCAGTAAACCGACGTTCCTTCTGGGAGCAAGAAGCGATAAGGACTTGCTGCAACTGGAGCAGTTTGCAGCTTATGGTGATGTATATACGACTACCGAGGACGGCAGTCATGGCGAAAAAGGATACGTGACACAACATTCCATATTGAGTAAGGTGCAATTCGAGCAGATTTACACTTGTGGCCCTAAGCCTATGATGATGGCGGTGGCTAAATATGCCAAAAGTAAAGATATAGCTTGTGAAGTATCATTGGAAAATACAATGGCGTGTGGTATAGGCGCTTGCCTCTGTTGTGTAGAAAATACAACGGAAGGGCATTTATGTGTATGTAAAGAAGGTCCGGTTTTTAATATAAACAAACTATTATGGCAGATTTAAGTGTAAACATTGGAGAATTACAAATGAAGAATCCGGTGATGACGGCTTCCGGTACATTTGGATATGGTGAAGAGTTTGCCGATTTCATTGATATTACGCGAATAGGTGGTATAATTGTAAAGGGCACGACTCTTCACAAACGTGAAGGTAACCCATATCCGCGTATGGCAGAAACTCCGTCAGGTATGTTAAACGCTGTGGGACTGCAAAATAAGGGAGTAAATTACTTTGTTGAACAGATATATCCGCGTATTAAGGACATCGAAACCAATATGATTGTAAATGTTTCGGGTTCTGCCATAGAAGATTATGTAAAAACAGCGGAAGCCATTAACGAACTTGACAAAATTCCTGCCATTGAATTGAATATCTCTTGCCCTAATGTGAAGCAAGGTGGAATGGCTTTTGGCGTCACTGCAAAAGGAGCCGAAGAAGTGGTGAAAGCTGTGCGTGCAGCTTACAAAAAGACACTTATCGTAAAGCTGTCTCCCAATGTGACAAGCATCGCTGAAATAGCCCGTGCAGTAGAAAATGGCGGTGCAGACAGCGTTTCATTAATTAATACACTGCTTGGAATGGCTATAGACGCGGAACGCAGGCGTCCTATACTCTCTACCGTAACAGGTGGTATGTCCGGCGCAGCAGTAAAACCAATCGCACTCCGCATGGTATGGCAAGTTGCTCATGCGGTAAAAATACCTGTCATAGGTTTAGGAGGCATCATGAATTGGAAAGACGCAGTGGAATTTATGCTTGCCGGAGCTTCAGCCATCCAAATCGGTACGGCAAATTTCATCGATCCGGCAATTACAATTAAAGTAGCGGAAGGTATAAACGACTATCTCGATAGACACGGATATAAGTCTGTGAAAGAAATTATCGGTGCGCTTGAGGTATAACTAATAACAAGTGAATATCATTCGCACCTGTTTTACACAAAAAAGGACATTCATTACGAATGTCCTTTTTCTATTTTTATACAACTGATTTATTCCTCTCCCAGCAAATCCGGGCGGAGTCTGCGCGTCCGTTCCAAAGACTGTTGCAACTCCCATTCCTTAATCTTAGCCTCATGCCCGGACAATAAAATTTCCGGAACTTTCCAACCATTGTAATCGGCAGGTCTTGTATAGACCGGAGCAGCCAAAAGATTATCCTGAAATGAGTCGGACAAGGCTGATTGCTCATCGGAAATAACACCGGGGATAATGCGGACAATAGCATCCGCCATCACTGCTGCCGCCAGCTCTCCACCGGTCAGCACATAGTCTCCGATACTGATTTCTTTAGTGATCAGATGCTCGCGAATACGATAATCGATACCTTTAAAATGCCCGCAAAGGATAATAAGGTTCTGGGCAAGTGAAAGTGTATTGGCCATTGGCTGATTGAACTGCTCACCATCAGGAGTCGTAAAAATGACTTCATCATACTCCCGTTCTGCCTTCAAGGCATTGATACAGCGCTCTATAGGCTCTATTTTCATCACCATTCCGGCAAAACCGCCAAAAGGATAATCATCCACCCGTCGATATTTATCTTCAGTATAATCACGTAAATTATGAATATGTATTTCTGCAAGCCCTTTATTCTGAGCACGTTTCATAATGGAGCAATTGAAAAAGCCTTCAATCATCTCCGGTAGAACTGTTATTATATCAATGCGCATATTAATTTTAATTTTCTGCAAAAGTACAAATATTAGAGGAGAAACCTGTATTTTTGCGTTCAAACAATCTGAAATAGCTATGACTGCAAAAGAAAAGATAGATCAGCTCCGTGCCGAGCTGCATCGGCACAACTACAATTATTACGTGTTGAATGCTCCCGAAATCTCCGACAAAGAGTTCGACGACATGATGCGGGAATTACAGGATATGGAGCGAGAACATCCTGAATATCAGGACGAAACTTCGCCAACCATGCGCGTAGGAAGCGATTTGAATAAGAATTTCACGCAAGTGACACACAAATATCCAATGCTTTCGTTGGGTAATACCTATTCTGAAGGTGAGGTATCTGACTTTTATGATCGCACTCAAAAAGCCCTGAACGAAGATTTTGAAATCTGTGCCGAACTTAAATATGACGGTACTTCCATCTCGCTGACATACGAAAACGGCAAATTAATACGTGCCGTAACCCGTGGCGACGGTGAAAAAGGCGATGATGTAACGGATAATGTGAAGACAATCCGCACTATCCCCCTTGTTTTGCATGGTGATTATCCCCAATTATTTGAGATCAGAGGGGAAATACTAATGCCGTGGGAAGTCTTCGAGGAACTAAACCGCGAAAAAGAGGCACGCGAAGAACCTCTTTTCGCTAATCCGCGTAATGCTGCATCAGGCACTTTGAAATTACAAAACTCTGCTATAGTTGCTTCCCGCAAACTGGATGCCTACCTTTATTATTTATTAGGCGAAGAACTTCCTTGCGACGGGCATTATGAAAACCTGCAGAAAGCTGCACAATGGGGATTCAAAATCTCCGACCATATGAAGAAGTGCCACAGCCTGCAGGAAGTGTTCGATTACATCCATTATTGGGATACGGAACGGAAGAATTTACCTGTAGCCACAGATGGTATTGTTTTGAAAGTTAATAGCCTGAAACAGCAGAAAAACCTCGGTTTCACCGCAAAATCTCCTCGTTGGGCCATCGCATACAAGTTCCAGGCAGAGCGTGCATTGACCCGCTTAAACAAGGTGACTTACCAGGTAGGAAGAACCGGAGCAGTAACCCCTGTTGCCAACCTGGATCCGGTACAATTATCGGGTACAATCGTAAAACGCGCCTCACTGCATAATGCAGATATCATTGAAGGGCTCGACTTGCATGTCGGCGATATGGTTTATGTAGAAAAAGGTGGCGAAATCATACCCAAAATTACCGGAGTAGACAAAGATGCCCGGAGTATGATGGTAGGTGAAAAAGTGAAGTTCATCACTCATTGCCCTGAATGTGGCAGCAAATTAATCCGTTACGAAGGAGAAGCTGCGCACTATTGCCCCAACGAAACGGCTTGTCCACCCCAGATTAAAGGAAAGATCGAGCATTTCATCAGCCGGAAGGCTATGAACATTGACGGATTAGGCCCGGAAACTGTGGATATGTTCTATCGGTTAGGACTCATTAAGGATACGGCAGATCTGTACAAGCTGACTGTAGACGATATCAAGAACCTGGACCGTATGGGAGATAAATCGGCGGAAAATATCGTCAAAGGTATTGCCCAAAGCAAGGAAGTGCCTTTTGAGCGAGCTTTGTTCGCCCTGGGTATCCGCTTTGTCGGTGAAACTGTAGCAAAGAAAATAGCTAAGTCCTTCACTGACATAGAAGAACTGGAAAATGCAGATCTTGAAAGATTGATAAATATCGATGAAATCGGTGAGAAAATAGCACAAAGTATCATTTCCTACTTCGCTAATCCTCTGAATAGAGAATTAATAGAGCGACTGAAAATTGCCGGATTGCAGTTTAGCCGGAAGGAAGAAGATCTGAGCGGCTATACTGATAAGCTTGCCGGACAGTCTATTGTAATCAGCGGTGTGTTCACCCATCACTCCAGAGACGAATATAAAGATTTGATAGAGAAGAATGGAGGAAAAAATGTAGGTAGTATTTCTGCCAAGACCAGTTTTATCCTGGCAGGAGAAAATATGGGACCTGCCAAATTGGAAAAAGCGCAAAAGCTGGGTGTACAGATAATGAGCGAAGATGAGTTTTTAGCGCTCATTTCGTAACATTTTTCCAGTGAAATCTTTTTTATAGCTTATATTTGCTGTAGAAATCGAAAATATTCGTACTTTTGCGAGTCATTTAATTAGAGATTACTTAAATTTCACTCATGATACAGACTAAATTGAAAGGAATGGGGGTAGCGCTGATTACTCCTTTTAAAGAGGATGAAAGCGTTGATTACGATGCATTGATACGTTTGGTGGACTATCAACTTCAAAACAATACTGATTTTTTGTGTGTGCTGGGCACCACAGCAGAAACTCCGACACTGACGGAAGAAGAAAAAAAGAAAATCAAGAAAATGGTCATCGAACGCGTAAATGGTCGGATACCTATCCTGCTCGGTGTTGGTGGAAATAATACGCGTGCCATTGTGGATACGCTTCAAAACGACGATTTTACCGGAGTAGATGCCATTCTGTCTGTTGTTCCCTATTATAATAAACCTTCTCAGGAAGGTATTTATCAACATTATAAAGCAATTGCAGAGGCTACAGAGCTCCCAATTGTACTCTATAATGTTCCCGGTCGTACCGGTGTAAATATGAAAGCAGAAACCACGCTGCGCATTGCCCGTGACTTCAAAAATGTTATTGCTATCAAGGAAGCTTCCGGTGACATCACCCAAATGGATGATATCATCAAAAATAAACCGACCAATTTTGACGTTATTTCGGGAGATGATGGTATTACCTTCCCTTTGATTACCTTGGGAGCTGTTGGTATCATATCGGTCATCGGAAATGCATTTCCACGCGAATTTAGCCGCATGGTAAGACTGGCATTGCGAGGAGATTATGCAAATGCATTGACTATCCACCATAAATTTGCCGAGTTATTCAAGCTTCTTTTTGTGGATGGCAATCCGGCAGGCGTAAAAGCAATGTTGAACGTTATGGGAATGATTGAGAATAAACTTCGCCTCCCGCTTGTGCCTACCAGAATTACGACTTTTGAAGCCATGCGGAAGATTTTGGATGAGTTAAATATTAAGTGCTAAGAAAAAGAATAGATATTTCTTTGTAAATCGTCCCCTGAGATGAATTTTTTCATCTCAGGGGACGATTTCTTTCGTCTCACAAGCTGATTTTGGATCAACTCACACACATATTTGCATGAGTCTACACAGATATAACTGTTACCCTACGGTGTATAACAAAAAACCTCTGCAAATTACTTTGCAGAGGTTTTTCGTGATCGCGACAGGATTCAAACCTGTAACCGGCTGATCCGTAGTCAGCTACTCTATTCAGTTGAGCTACGCGACCTTGTTATCAAAAAGATGTGACCGCGACAGGATTCAAACCTGTAACCGGCTGATCCGTAGTCAGCTACTCTATTCAGTTGAGCTACGCGGCCTTTTTGTTTAACGGGTGCAAAGATACGGACTTTTTTCGAAACTGCAAGTATTCTACAAACTTTTTTTGAAGAAAATTATTCGATGAAACGGTAATTAAACAGTTGCCAGCCGATACTCAGCCCCACATTCCACTCCCTTCTCGGTGAGCTATAATGATTTACATAAGCAGAGATCGCTCCAAAAGGTAATTGGCAAATAACAGAAACTTCTCCCATATATTCTACCTTTGAGAAAGCTTTTCCATAAAATGCTTTGTTTTGCGTATTTTTCTCGATAGGGAAAATAGGCATAAATCCATAAAATTCTCCTCTCAGATGGAACATATCATTGAAAATAAACATAGGCTTGATACCGGCAGCCAGAAACTGATTGGCGCGGAAAGCCTCATTATACATCAGCTTACTATGCGGAGTCGGCGAAAACTCTGCAGCCTGCATCATTGTCGCTGTAAAATTCTCCGAGAAATTCCTCGATGAATACAGAGCTTCCGCCATCCATCCCAAAACAAATTTAGGCGCCATACTATGATATGCTTCTTTCATATAAGAAATCTGTAACCATGATTGCCGTTCCTGTGTAACAGGCTGTTCTGCCGGATTTCCAGGCTTATATCTTTCTTTTCCCGTAAAAATCTGAGCTATTAATTTCTCGTTATATCCTTTTGTAGCGTATTGACGAGAATTCAGTGTACTTCCATAAAAACTAATAGAGCCGCCTATAAGCCTGTATAAACTCCTGTCCGAACGGTCTTCTTCAAAGTTTATCACACTGGATTGAAAATAGTTATCTTGCAATTTTCCAATACCAAAGCCAAATTCAGCCCGTTTATTCGCTAAGAACGGTAAAGCGATAATCAACTTTAGAAATCGTTCATCTTTTGAATTAAAGGAAGGTTTATCGTTTTTAGAGAACAGTTTCTCTTTCTTGTAATAATCAAAAGTACTGATAGACGCAATAAGCCGATATGAAGTAGGAATATGAGTAGGCAAATCTATACGCGCCATCAGTTGGGCATTATTATAAACTTTACCCAATTGGCCATCAAACGTAAACTCTTTGGCATAATAATTTAAGTTCTGATAGCCCAGTCCCAGATATATCTGATTGGAACTCGTCGTAGACACACTACCCCCCAAGCGGACAGAGAAATTATCCTCCATCTTTACTTTCAGATGCAAATCGTACATATCGGTTTCCTCATTGAATACCGCCTTCGGAATGATTTCCGATATCATGTTATCCGCAAGTAAACGGAAATATCCACGCTTCAGATCTTCGTAGGTGAATGGTTCATCTTCTTCATCATGAAATTCCTTCTGAATATAAGCTTGTTGTTGGGGGTTAGCTCCATCAATATAAATTTTCTGGAAATAGAGCTGCGGCAGATTACTGCGATAAACCAGACGGCGTAAACGCACATTATCTGCATTCACCCTACGATGAATACGCCCCTTTATAGAATCCATCAGGCTAAGAGTGCGATTGTAACCTATATCATGGAGTTCCTGAAGACGGTCGAAATCAAGTAAGTTCACATCATCATACTTGAATGTCATGAGGATGCCGACAGAATCCGGAATAGAATAGTCCGTCTTCTGCATCACCATGTTCTCAATCTGACTCATAAGGTCATTTTCTTTAGGCTTGGATGGATTGGCGGCCACCACACTACCAATAATAATATCCGGATGGAAATCATCCCGCATTACATCCGTTGGAAAGTTATTGTAAATACCACCATCATAGGCCAGCACGCTATCTATCTCAATAGGCTTAAAAACAAACGGAAAACTCATAGAGGCGCGGACAGCATCGCCCAGATCACCTTTCCCTAACACTATTTGCCGTTTATTGTATACATCGGAAGCGATACAACGAAAAGGAACAAACAGTCTGTCAAAATCACCGTCGCAAGCAGCCGTAGCACGGGCAAACAGCTCCACAAACACCAGATTCATCTGAATGGGGTTAACCATACTGGTCGGCAATTGCGGTTTGACATTCAAGGAGTCCTTAAAATCAAAGCGGATATTAAAAAACTCCGGTGTGGGAATACTTTTCTTGAAATAATAGGCATATTTAGGTTCTACTTTTCCCGAATACCAGTGTTTAAAGTCTTCTGAACGCAGCAAAGCCTCCATATCATCGGGAGAGTATCCCATGGCATACAACGAACCGATAATGGCTCCCATGGATGTACCGGTAATATAATCGATAGGGATATTGTTTTCTTCCAAAGCCCGAATAATGCCGATATGCGTCATACCTTTCGCACCACCACCACTCAATACAAGTCCAACTTTTTGGGCATGCAACATGGGCAGCAACAAGAAACAAAACGATAAAAGCAAAAGAATTCTTTTCATACTTCAAAGCTCCGAGCTGAAAATATATTATTATCAAAGTTCAAATATATGCAATTGTTTCGAAATTGGACGTATCCAACGCTAAAAAACAAGCGTTCCCACACAAAATATACGAAAAAAGGAGCATTACAACTCTTATAAAAGTTGCAATGCTCCCGGCATATAGATTGTGAATAAAGGGCGTATTTAGATTAGCTCGATGCTTCTCTTCACAAAGTTATTCAAAGCTTCACCTTTCAGCATGCCATTTTGCAGCAATGCCAGGTCAATCAACTGGCGGACAACTTTATTTTTAGCTGCATATCCGGCAAATACTTCGTCTTTCTTTGTTTTCAGTTCTTCCCACTTCTGATCCAATCCGTTCACTTCGTCCTTTTCAGCAGTAGAAATTTCTTCGTCTTTCTTACCTTTTTGTTTATCTTTCAGCTCATTACGACGTTTGTCTACGTCATTCATTTCTTGCTGAATAGGAGCTATAACAGAGTCGCATTCTTTTTCTTCGTCTGCAAGAACTTCTTTCACCAGTTTATGATCTGAATTCAGCACAAGGTTGAACATATCGGGCATTTCTCCATAGAAACTCATACCTGCCTGAATATTAGCCATTTCTTTCATACGGCGCATATATTCGCTTTGAGTAATCATCACAGGAGAAGAGTTTTCACCCAAAGCCTGCGCAGTGATATTAAACTCAACCTTTTCCAGCTTAGGCAACTGGCTCTTGAACACAGCAGAAAGAGCTTCTTGTTTGCCTGTTTCCAGAGTTTCACCTTTCTTATCTTCTTTGATAATCAGATTATCGATAACATCACTATCTACACGGGTAAAGCGAGATTTCTCAAACTTTTGCTCCAACATGCTTACTACAGCAATGTCCAGTTGACCATCCATCAGCAACACATTGTATCCCTTATTCTTAGCAGCCTCGATGTAGCTGAATTGCTCATCTTTATGATTAGCATACAGATAGATCAAATTGCCATCTTTATCAGTCTGATTATCTTTAATCAACTTCTGATATTCTTCAAATGTATAGCATTTACCATCCGTATCGGTGAAAAGGGCAAAATCTTTTGCTCTGTCATAGAAGTCTTCCTGAGTAAGCATTCCGTAATTGATGAAAATCTTCAGGTCATTCCACTTTTCCTCAAACTGTTTGCGATCATTTTTAAAGATAGATTGCAGACGATCAGATACTTTCTTCGTGATATATGTCGAAATCTTCTTCACGTTAGAGTCGCTCTGTAGATAAGAACGGGATACATTCAACGGAATATCCGGAGAATCGAGCACACCATGCAACAGTGTCAGAAAGTCAGGTACGATACCTTCTACTGAATCCGTAACGTATACTTGGTTGCTATAAAGCTGTATCTTATTCTTATTCAGTTCGATATTGCTCTTTACTTTCGGGAAGTAGAGGATACCTGTCAGATGGAACGGATAATCTACATTCAGATGTATCCAGAACAAAGGTTCATCAGACATCGGATACAGGTCACGATAGAACTTCTTATAATCTTCATCCTTCAGTTCGCTGGGTTTCAATGTCCACAACGGATTACTGTCATTGATGATGTTATCTTCGCCTGTTTCAACCTGTTTTCCATCTTTCCAGTCTTTCTTCTTACCAAAAGCAATAGGTATGGGAAGAAAACTACAATATTTCTTCAACAGAGAAGAAATGCGGGCCTCTTCCAGGAATTCCTTACTTTCATCGTCAATGTAAAGTACTATATCTGTACCACGGTCAGCTTTATCAATGTTCTCAATGGTGAACTCCGGACTGCCATCGCAACTCCATTTCACTGCTTGAGCACCTTCTTTATGGGATTTCGTGATTATTTCCACTTTCTTAGCCACCATGAAAGCTGAATAAAAGCCTAAACCGAAGTGACCGATAATTGCATTAGCATCATTCTTATACTTCTCCAGGAAATCGTTGGCACCTGAAAAGGCAATTTGGTTGATATATTTGTCGATTTCTTCGGCAGTCAAACCAATACCACGGTCTGAAACAGTAATTGTATCTTTTCCTAAAGACACATGTACGGTCAAATCGCCAACCTCACCTTTAAATTCGCCAATAGAGGCTAAGGTTTTCAACTTCTGCGTAGCATCTACGGCATTAGAAACTAACTCGCGGAGAAAAATTTCATGATCGCTGTACAAGAACTTTTTGATAACGGGGAAAATGTTTTCGGTAGTTACCCCAATATTTCCTTTTTGCATACTACTTATGATTTATATTTTTAGGTTTATATATTTAATCGTTTGGCAAGTGTAATGCAAAAAAAATGCCAGCCCATAAGGACTGACATTTTGACTGTTTATCATCTTCTAAGAAGACTTCATTTTTATGCTTTTTTGATGTCCAGTTCTCCTTTTTCTTCGTTCAAAGAGACAGAAATCGTATCACCCGTCTGCAATTCGGAAGAAATAATCAATTCCGAAAGTCCATCTTCCAGATAAGTCTGGATGGCACGCTTCAACGGACGGGCACCAAACTGCACATCATATCCTTTAGATGCCATGAACGTTTTGGCTTTAGCATCAATAACAAGCTTATATCCAAGAGATTCCACGCGCTCATACAAGCCTTTCAACTCGATATCGATAATCTTTTCGATAGCATCCAGCGAAAGCTGGTCAAAAGTAATAATCTCATCGACACGGTTCAGAAACTCAGGGGCAAACGACTTATTCAAAGCCTTTTGTATCACGCCACGTGAATATTCTTTATCATCCGTACGATTCTGAGCGGCAAAACCTACACCACGACCGAAATCTTTCAATTGACGTGTACCAATGTTTGAAGTCATGATAACCACTGTATTCTTAAAGTCTACGGTTCTGCCATAACTGTCAGTCAAACGACCTTCATCCATCAGTTGTAACAAGATGTTGAATACATCCGGGTGGGCTTTCTCAATCTCGTCCAACAATACGATAGAGTAAGGTTTACGGCGCACTTTCTCTGTCAACTGTCCGCCTTCTTCGTATCCTACGTATCCCGGAGGTGCACCAACAAGACGAGAAACGGTAAACTTCTCCATATATTCACTCATATCCACACGTATCAGCGCATCGGCAGAGCCAAACATATATTTCGCCAACTGTTTCGCCAAGTGAGTTTTACCCACACCCGTAGGCCCCAGGAACAAGAATGTTCCGATAGGACGGTTAGGATCTTTCAATCCTACACGACTACGCAGAATTGCTTTCGTCACCTTTTCAATAGCCGGGTCCTGAGCTATAACTTTAGCTTGCAACTCTTCTTTCATACCCGCCAACTTGATACCTTCAGCCTGCGCCATACGCTGTACAGGCACACCGGACATCATAGAAACCACATTCGCAATTTCCTCCTCACCAACTATCTGGCGATCATCTTTTAAGCGAGCTTCCCATTCAGCCTTCATCTCTTCCAGACGAGCAGAAAACTCTTTCTCATGATCACGGAAACTGGCAGCAAGTTCGAAATTCTGCGATTTCACTGCATCCGCCTTTTGTTGACGGGCTTCTTCAATCAGTTTCTCCTGTTCTTCAATCTCTTTCGGAACAGTAATGTTTGTCAGATGGACGCGCGAACCGGCTTCGTCCAAAGCATCAATAGCCTTATCCGGGAAGTTGCGGTCAGTAATGTAGCGGTCTGTCAACTTGACACATGCTTCCAGCGCTTCATCCGTATAAGTCACATTATGATGGTCTTCATACTTCTCTTTGATATTCTTCAATATCTGGAGCGTTTCCTCGGCGGTGGTCGGTTCAACAATCACTTTCTGGAAACGGCGTTCCAAAGCACCGTCCTTTTCTATATTCTTCCGGTATTCATCAAGGGTAGTGGCACCTATACATTGTATTTCACCACGTGCCAATGCAGGTTTCAGCATATTGGCAGCATCCATAGAACCGGCAGCTGCTCCCGCACCCACAATCGTGTGAATCTCGTCAATAAACAGAATTACATTCGGATTCTTCTGCAACTCATTAATGATAGAACGAATACGCTCCTCAAACTGTCCGCGATACTTGGTTCCGGCTACTACAGAAGCCATATCAAGCATTACCACACGTTTATCAAACAGAATACGGGATACTTTCTTCTGAACGATACGTAATGCTAATCCTTCTACAATGGCTGATTTACCTACACCAGGTTCACCTATCAATACCGGATTATTCTTCTTACGACGGCTCAATATCTGAGCCAACCGCTCGATTTCACGTTCACGACCTACCACAGGATCCAGTCTACCTTCTTCCGCAGCCCGGGTCATATCCATACCAAAGTTATCCAATACCGGAGTATCATTGGATGGTTTCTTAGACGCTGTTTGCGTAGAAGACTGTGAACTACCACTTTGAGAAGAACGTGAAGACATATTCATTTCATCTTCTTCCTCGTCATCATCTTCCGTAAATCCCATACCTGCGTTAGGGCTGGCTTTCATAGAAAGCTGTTCGAACACCGACTTATAATCTATATTATCTTCTTCCAATACCGTAGCGGCCAAATTATTACCGTCTTTCAAGATAGCCAGCAATACATGTTCAGTATCAGCAGTGGCACTCTTCAGCAGACGAGCCTCGAGTATACACATTTTCAATATCTTAGCTGCCATCGGAGACAATGGAATGTCTGCATCGGGCAACAAGTTATCATCTTCAATCTCTTTTAAAAAACCTTCCAGGCGTTTCTTAACCCTGTTTAGGTCTATATCCAGTTTCTGCAATATTTCTATAGCTTTCCCTCCGCCGTCTCGCAACATGCCGAGTAGAAGATGCTCCGGACCGATATATCTATTTTTCAGCCGGTTAGCTTCCTCCTTGCTGTAAGTGATAATGTCAGAAACTCTTTGTGAAAACTGATTATTCATACTTAATATTCTCCTTCCTTATTCTAAGGTGTTACTTAATACAAAGATACGCATTTATAATTTCCAGTACGTATTTCATCGTTTTATTTATTATTTATATACAAAACCCGTGCCACAGTTTAATATCCGTTCACCAGTATCATACTAAAGTGCTTTCATTCTAGGGAAAAAGCTCCTTATTAATACCTTATTTATATATTATAAGAACAAAGTAGGTGAGAGAATGGTTCTGAAATAAAGTTTATGGGCGAAAACTTTTGTATATCGTAAAAAAGCAGTACTTTAGCGTGGTTTTTTATGAACCAAAGTATGTATAATTAATAATCTTTTTAAATGCTTGAACAAGACAGAATTATAAAGATTAACATCGAGGAGGAAATGAAGTCATCGTACATTGACTACTCCATGTCGGTCATCGTTTCGCGTGCCCTTCCGGATGTTAGAGATGGTTTTAAGCCTGTCCACCGTAGAATTCTCTTCGGAATGATGGGACTGGGAAATACGTCTGATAAACCTTATAAAAAATCAGCCAGAGTTGTTGGTGAAGTATTGGGTAAGTATCACCCGCATGGTGACTCTTCCGTTTACGGTGCATTAGTTCGTATGGCACAGCCTTGGGCAATGCGTTACATGGTGGTAGATGGCCAGGGTAACTATGGTTCGGTAGACGGCGATAGCGCAGCAGCTATGCGTTACACCGAGTGTCGCTTGCGCAAGATTGGTGAAGATATGATGCAAGACCTCGACAAAGAAACCGTTGATATGCAGAGCAACTTCGACGATTCTTTGCAGGAGCCTACTGTTATGCCTACCCGTATTCCAAACCTTTTGGTAAACGGTGCATCTGGTATTGCTGTAGGTATGGCAACCAATATGCCTACCCACAACCTTTCAGAGGTTATTGATGCTTGCATCGCATACATCGAGAACAACGATATCGAGATAGAGGAGTTGATGAACTATGTGAAAGCTCCCGATTTCCCAACAGGAGGATATATATATGGTATGAGTGGCGTACGCGAGGCATATCTTACCGGTCGTGGTCGCGTTATCATGCGTGCAAGAGCAGAAATAGAAACCAGTTCTACACATGACAAAATTGTCATCACGGAAATCCCGTATGGTGTCAATAAGGCGGAACTGATCAAGAATATTGCAGATTTAGCCAATGATAAGAAGATAGAAGGTATCTCCAATGCCAATGATGAGTCTGACCGTGAAGGTATGCGTATTGTGATTGATATCAAACGTGATGCCAACGCCAGCGTAGTCTTGAATAAACTCTATAAGATGACGTTGTTACAGACTTCTTTCAGTGTGAACAACGTAGCATTGGTACACGGGCGTCCTCGTTTGCTGAATCTGAAAGACATGATTAAGTACTTCGTAGAACATCGCCATGAGGTAGTTATCCGTCGTACTCAATATGACTTGCGTAAGGCTAAAGAACGCGCTCATATATTGGAAGGATTAATCATAGCATCAGATAATATCGATGAAGTAATCCGTATCATCCGTGCTGCAAAGACCCCTAATGATGCTATTGCCGGCTTGATAGAACGCTTCCAATTAACAGAAATTCAGTCTCGTGCCATCGTAGAAATGCGTTTGCGCCAATTGACCGGACTGATGCAGGATCAGCTTCATGCTGAATATGAAGAAGTAATGAAGATGATTGCTTATTACGAAGAAATTCTTTCGAATGACGAACTTTGCCGCAAAGTTATTACTGATGAATTAATTGAAGTAAAAGCAAAATACGGAGATGAACGTCGTTCTGAGATTGTTTACTCATCCGAAGAATTCAATCCGGAAGATTTCTATGCAGATGACGAAATGATTATCACCATTTCTCATATGGGCTATATTAAACGTACTCCGTTGAGTGAGTTCCGTGCTCAAAACCGTGGTGGAGTAGGCTCCAAGGGTACAGATACCCGCGATGCAGACTTCATTGAACACATATATCCGGCAACCATGCACAATACCATGATGTTCTTTACTCAAAAGGGTAAGTGCTATTGGCTCAAAGTATATGAAATCCCCGAAGGTACCAAGAATTCCAAGGGACGTGCCATCCAAAACTTGCTGAATATTGATTCAGACGATGCTGTAAATGCATATCTGCGTGTGAAGAACCTTTCTGACACAGACTTCATCAACAGTCATTATGTCTTATTCTGTACCAAGAATGGTGTTATTAAGAAGACATTACTTGAACAGTATTCCCGCCCTCGCCAGAATGGTGTAAACGCTATTACTATCCGTGAGGACGACCGCGTTATCGAAGTACGTATGACTAACGGTGACAACGAAATTATCATTGCCAATCGTAATGGACGTGCTATTCGCTTCCACGAAAGTGCTGTACGCGTTATGGGACGTACTGCAACCGGTGTGCGTGGTATGACGCTTGACGAAGACGGGCAAGATGAAGTTGTTGGAATGATTTGCATCAAAGATCCTGAAGCAGAAACCATTATGGTAGTTTCTGAACAAGGTTATGGCAAACGTTCTGATATCGAAGACTACCGTAAGACTAATCGTGGCGGTAAGGGCGTTAAGACGATGAATATCACCGATAAAACAGGTAAATTGGTAACAATTAAGTCTGTAACAGATGATAATGACTTGATGATTATCAATAAATCTGGTATCACCATTCGTCTGAAAGTTGCTGATGTCCGTATTATGGGTCGTGCTACCCAAGGTGTTCGTCTGATCAATCTTGAAAAGAGAAACGATGAGATCGGTTCAGTATGTAAGGTTACATCAGAAAGTATGGAAGATGAAATTCCTGTTGATGATGAAAATTCCCCGATTCCCACTATAAATGAGGTAGAAGGAGAGGAGGAAGACTATAACTCTGATAATAAAGTCAATAATGAAGATGAAGAATAGACATAATATTAATTTTAATTTTACAACTATCATGAAAAGAGTATTATTTTCAGTGATTTTATTGCTCGCTGCAGGCTTCACTTTCGCTCAAGAAAAGACTGTGAAAGAAGCTAAAAGCATTGCAAATGAAGTGAATCCGGACTTTAATAAGGCCGAGCAGCTCATCAATCAAGCCTTGACTAATCCTGAAACAAAGGATAATGCCGATACTTGGGATGTAGCAGGTTTTATTCAGAAAAGGATTAATGAAAAACAGATGGAAAATGCCTATTTAAGAAAACCTTATGATACTCTTAAGGTATATAATAGCGCATTGAATATGTGCAAATACTACCTTAAGTGCGATGAACTTGCACAGGTTCCAAATGAAAAGGGAAAAATCAAGAACAAGTACAGAAAACCCAATGCTGCTGCTATTGTAGCAGAACGCCCAAACTTGATCAATGGCGGTATTCAATATTATAACTTAGAGAAGAACAAAGAGGCATTAGATTTCTTTGGAACTTATATTGAAATTGCTCAGAATCCGATGTTTGAAAAGGAAAACTTCTTGCAGACAGATACACTCTTAGCTCAAATTGCTTATTATGCAAGCTTGGCAGCAGCAAAGATGGAGGATTATCCCAGTGTTCTGAAATATGCTCCTTATGCACAGAACGACAAAGAAGTAGGTCAGTATGCTATGGAGTTCATCTCTACAGCTTTAAAAGCACAAGGCGATACTGTTAAGTGGATTGCTTCATTGAAAGAAGGTTTGCAAAAATACCCTCAGCATTCATTCTTCTTCGGTCATTTAATTGATTATTATAGCAATAACAATAAATACGATGAAGCCATGCAATTCGCTGATGAAATGTTAGCTAAAGACCCCAATAATACATTCTATCTATACGTAAAAGGATATCTTTACCATAATATGAAGGATTATGATAAGGCTATTGAATACTACAAAAAGACAATTGAAGTAGATCCTACTTATGCAGAAGCTTATTCCAATTTAGGACTGATCTACTGTCTCCAAGCTCAAGACTTCTCAGAAAAAGCTACTACTGACGTTAATGACCCTAAATATAAAGAAGATCAGATTACTTTGAAAGCTTTCTATGAAAATGCAAAACCTTGCTATGAAAAAGCAAGAGAATTAAAACCTGACCAAAAGGATTTATGGTTGAATGGTCTTTACAGAGTATATTATAATTTAGATATGGGACCAGAATTTGAAGAAATTGAAAAGCTGATGTAAAGTATAAACTTAAAAAACAGCTGTCCCAAAGCTGTCTCAAAATAGTTTATTTTGAAGTGAACCCTAAAAGTTAGACAAAAAACTTTTAGGGTTTATTTTATATGATTAAGTACACATACCGTATAAGCCGCACCGCACTTGAGGGTTGGGGACGTTTAACCCGCAATAAAATAAAGGCTACACGCCACTCCGTACACACAGGGGCAGGACCGCCAAAAGATATGGGTAGACCTAAGAAGTTGGCTTTAATTATGCAAGAAGAATATTAGCGTTATATATTAAACATAATACTGATTATTAGTCTAAATTGCTTGCGCTATTTATTTTAGCTTGGGCGTCCATAAATAACTAACAGCGGTGTATCGGAATGAAAAATCATCTTCCGAGCAATACCTGGATTAAATAAGCGAGAGAATATATTGCGTTTATAAGTAGTCAACGTAATTATATCAATATGATTAGTTTTTATGTAATTATCTAAGCTGTTCAAGAAATCATCATTCATCACAACATCATAATGAATTTCCAGGTCCGGATACTGTTTTTGAAAATATTCCTTAATACCACCTAATTTAATTTCATTCCAAGTGTCCTTAACATCTGACAGATGAATCAAAGATACAGAGAAATGAAATGGCTTTAAAGCAGCAATCAAAGAATCGAATGCAATTAAATCCCGTTGATCAAAATTAGTGATAAATGCAATACGTTTAGCTTCTGCCAACTGTTTAAATGGAGTATTCTCGGGAATGGCTAAAACTGGTACACGGCTTCGCTCAATTACCTCAGCAGTTACACTACCAATTAAATCTATATCTTTCTGATTTTTACCACGAGTCCCCATAATCACAATACGTGGCCGATATTCCTTCGAATAACGAAGAATTTCCTCTTCTGGAATACCTTCACGTAATACACAACTATATTTTACATTCGGAAACTCTCCTGAAGCTACTTTTGCTTTTACCTTGTCAGATAAAGTATTTAAGTCTGCATGAACTTTTTGTAATATGTTTTTTACATTTTCATCATCTGTTAGCTGATAATTAAAAACGTCTCCATAAGGTAATGACGTGGTATAGATTGGTGTAAAGTAAACATGAAGCAGCACAACTTCCGCTCCCATATTCTGAGCAAAATTAAAACCAAACTCACATGCCTTCATTGAATAATTAGAAAAGTCTACAGGAATTAAGACCTTATTACTCTCCTTTTCTACTTTGGGTGACCTCCCTCCCACTACCTCTTCAGAAAGCCAAGCAGAGCTCTCAGTTATCTTCAATGCACGCGGTAGATCGCTTTCTTTTATACGTAAGCGCACACCTGAAGACACTACAGGTTGTATTTGATTTACATTATGAATATAGGTTTCAATACCTTCATTTTCAAGCACATTCTTCAATATCTGAGCTTTTGCATAAGTCAGAATAGCTAAGGTTACTAACTTGTCTTCCATAATCAACTGTTTTTACTTCATAAACAAATAAGAAATCCCAATTGTTTGTCTATCAATTGGGATTCATTTATAACTTTCTTTTCTTAAGCTCGAACAGGTTCAGCACTAGCATTCATTTCATCCAGAATTTTTAGAGCTCTATCAAGGACGGTAGTATCATCCAACATAACCAAACCACCATCCGGACCAGGCTCTAAATGTATCCCAACACTCTTACCCTCTTTAAAATTGTGACCGCCAAAAAAATTTCTAACTGTATCGACGTTCAATCCGAGCTCATCGGCTATTCTATGCATACTACCAGTAGGTAATGAATCTTTAATTCTGCGAAGTTCATTAAATGTTATTGTTCTCATATTTATAAATTTAATGGTTAATAACTCTGTGAGTTTCACTTATCACGCTATAAACTTAAGGAAAAAAAAAGATAAAACAAACTATTTCGGTGTCTTTTTTACAAAAATAAAGAAGCCTGTCACAAGGAGATTTGTATTTTCCCTTTCAACAGGCTTCTTTCTATTATTAACTATCTTATTATGAAAGAATTATATCTATCAGATAACTTCAACAGATGACGCAGGTACCCATCCTACTTTACCATCCTCTAAGCGGATTTCTTTCCATTCACGCATGGAGTTATCTTTAATTTCAACCTTCCGTCCCTCATGCAATATGAACAAACTGGTGCCACTTTCACTCGGAGTACTACGTACTGTTACACTTGGAGTTAGTACGATAGCATTGTTACGATTCAATAGCTCATTTTTTTGTTGAAAAGCAAAGACATTCGCTAATAAAACTAACACCAGAAATACTATCCCTGCAATAAATCCTATTTTCTTCCACACGATTTGCTTGGAAAAGAAGAAGAAATAAAGAGATGCAAGCAACAAAAAGAAACAAACGACGCCTACCTTTGCCCAAGCATCCACACTCAAACAATTAATCAATGATTTCGTCCAAGATACAAAGAAAACCTCGGGTACAGGGATCACTTTATCAATCGTTTTTGCACGAGCAATCTCTAAATTAGCCCGAATATCAGCATTGCCTGGCTGTATTAAAAGTGCACGCTCATAATTTAAAATGGCTTTTGCTATATCACCAGCCTTATAGTAGCTATTTCCTAAGTTATAGTATACCTCGGCCGCTTCTCCTTCTTTCAGCAAAGCTTCATATATCTGAATAGCAGAGGCATAATCATTCTTCACGTATGCGCTATCTCCTTCTGCTTTTGTCACACTATTCTCTTGCGCAGCAGCTGAAAATTCAGTGTGTGAACCTATTGTTACCGAATCATTCGCTTGTTGTAATGTATCCGATGCAGTCTGTCCAGAAGAGGTCAATGCCATTAACAGGCCAACAAAAGTAAAAAACAGTATTTTTTTCATCATATAACCTCCTAATTAATGTTTAATAGAATTCTCCATTTTACTTATTACTGCTAATGAAGCCGAATAGACTTTATCCATAGCCTGATTATCATCGCCAGGAGCAAAACGGGCAAACTCACAATCATTCAATGCAGCCAGGAATTCTTTAATCAAAGCATCCTCCACTCCATATTTACGAAGTTCCTCTTCAATATTATCTTTTGAAAGTCGAGAAACCGGAATATTCAATTTATCGCTTATATATCCCCAAAGAGCCTTCAAGACTTCGTCATAGAAAACATCTTTTTTATTCTCAGCCAACAACTTACCAGCTAACTTCATACGTTTAACAGCAACCTTGTTTGCCTTTTTCGTACGCATTTTCGCAACATTAGCATTAGCAGCTATCTGCTTACGGTAAATGATAAAGAAAATGATAAACGCAACGCCAGGTACTAAATAGAGCAACCAATATAACATAGAGTCAAAGAAGAAGTCTCCCTTTTGAGAAAGCGTCACATCATTTTGCTTGATGAAGCGAATATCCTCATTCAAGACTTTCAAATCCTCTTTATTCGTAAAGTTAGCAATAGTTTGCGCTGCATTTCCTTCACCTTTCTCTACATGCAATTCATACTCTTCGGTAGTCAATATCTTATAAGTACGGGATTTGATATCAAAATAGCTGAATTTCACCGCTGGTATTTTAAATGTTCCGGCATTGCGTGGAATAGCCAGATATTCAATAACCTTACTACCCGAAAGCCCTGCACTTGTCAGCCTGAATTTATTATCAACTTTAGGGTCATATACCTCGAAGTCATCCGGGAATTTCACCTCAGGATCACCTATTAACTTCAAATTGCCTGTACCGGAAATGACAAGTTTAATAGTTACAGCATCGTTTGTTTTTACATTAGTGCTATTAATGGAAGAAGAAATGCTAAACTCTCCCACTCCACCGGAAAAATCAGCAGGTTTATCGCCTGGTAAAGGTTTTACATCTACAGTTAGTTTCGGTGTCATCAATGTCTTTTTGACTTCAATGTAGTTGCTGCCACCATTAAAGAAAGCTTCAAATGGATCAGATACTTGAGTAGCTTTAGCAATAGAAGCATCAAAACGTGCCGGATCAATAGTCAAATTACCAGACTGCTGCGGAAACAGCACAAATTGCCGGTAAACGGTAGTTTGATAATTCCGTCCCTTATAATGTTCCAAGCTCCATTTTCTATCACCCGGAAGTTCTACTTCTTGTGAATGAAATCCCTTAAAATCAGGAAGTTTCACATTATCAAAACCACGAAGGTCAACCAGAGTGTAAATTTTATAAGTCAGCAAGAATGCTTCTTGTTCATACACATTGGCCTTACTAATAGTAGGCAAAATAAAGAGATCCTGATTGGAAACAGAAGTTCCTGAAGAAGCACGGCTGGTATTGCCCTGTTGACTACTACTACCTCCGCCTGAAGAAGCTGCCCCGGCCTGATCTGCTGGCAGAACCTTGATTTGCACAGAATTAGAAACCATCTGATTACCATCGGCTGTTATTGTAGCTCCCGGAATTGTGAAACTACCCTCAGCAGTAGCCATCAGTATATAAGTGAAAGTAATACTGCTGGTTGAGGTCGATACCCCATTAACTATTTGCATACTACTTTGCTGAGAGCGACTGGGGCCCATCAGTACGTCAAACCCCTTAATAGAAGGAGCACGGAAATCTCTCACCTTCTGTGTAGTCACTGTATATGCCAGTCTGAACTGGTCACCCACCGCTACAGCATCAGGAGCTGACGCGGTAAATGACACCTTGTCATTAGCCAAAGCTTGCAGACTGACTACTACCAGTGCTATCCATAAGAAAATTAATTTTCTCATATATTATCTTATCTTTTATTATTTACCAATCCTTTTCCAAACGACCACCCTGGATAACTTGCTGTTTCTTCACCTTATCCTGTACATCTTTCTCATCCTGCATCACCGACTTCAAAAGCTGTTCAGCATTTTCCTTTGACATCTGATTTTCTTGTGGCTGAGGAGGTTGCTGCTGTTGATCCTGGTTCTGCTGATCTTGTTGATTTTGGTCTTGTTTGTCTTTATCTTGTTCTTTTTCCTGCTCCTTTTTGTCTTGATTCTGATCTTGGTTCTGGTCTTGATTCTGCTGATTCTGTTCCTGATCTTTCAGCATTTTCTGAGCCAAAGCCAAGTTATAACGCGTCTCGTTATCTTTCGGATTATTACGTAGTGACTCTTTGTATGCTTCCACAGCTTTGGCATAATCCTTACCGGAGTGGAATATTACTCCCATATTATGATAGATTTGAGCAAGATTACCCTTATCTTTCTCCATTTTAGTGGCAGCAACAAACTGCTCCATAGCCTCCTGCAACTTATTCTGTTGCATAAGTGTATTACCCAGATTATACATGGATATCGCTGACTTCGGATTCACATCAATAGCCTTCCGATAATTCACTTCAGCATTTACATACGTACTATCTTTATAAGCACGGTTTCCCTTACGAATATAGTCGCGTTCCGCTTTCTGTGCAGAAACTGAAATAGCCGTCAGTAGCAGCAAGATAATTCCGATAGTTCTATTTCTCATCATCATACCTTTCTTCCTTTTTAAACAGATGGATATTACGGAATAACGGGTTTTTACGTTCCAAAATCAGCATTTCAGCCAACAACAGTAACAATATAATCCATGCAACAGCCTGGAATTGTTCGTTGAACTCTGTATAAACCTGTGTTTCCACATCCGCTTTCGCCATTTTATTAATCTCCTGAGCAATCACTTTTTGTGCAGCATTTGAGTTGTCTACACGCACATAAATCCCATCTCCTGCCTGAGCTATTTCCTGACACATCTGCTCATTCAAGCGGGTTACAACCACGTTTCCATCACGGTCACGGCGGAAGTCATTGGTTCCTTCTACGGGGATAGGTGCACCATCAGGCATACCCACACCCAGAACACTGACTTGAATACCTTTTTCTGCAGCAGCCTTGGCAGCTTCCACAGCTCCGCCTTCATGGTTTTCACCGTCAGTAATAACGATGACGGCACGCCCTACTCCTTCCTGGGGTGTAAAACTGCGGGTAGCCAGATTAATAGCTGCACCGATAGCCGTACCCTGCTTGGATATCAACGATGGATTAATAGATTCCAAAAACATCTTGGCAGAAATATAATCGCTTGTAATAGGCAACTGTGTAAAGGCATCACCGGCAAACACAATCATACCTACCTTATCATTCTCCATCTTGTCAACCAATTGTGCTACCAGTCTCTTGGCTTTCTCCAGACGACTGGGTTGTACATCTTGTGCCAACATAGAGTTAGAAATATCCAACGCAATCATTACCTCTACTCCCTGACGTTTCACAGTCTCCAACTTAGAGCCAAACTGCGGACGTGCCAGCAATACAGCAAACAGTCCGATTGCAGCAAACACCAGCCAAAATTTCACATCCGGACGATATTTAGATACATCCGGCATCAACTGTGCCATTAGCACCGGATCGCCAAACTTGCGGATCGCTTTCCGTCTCCGATAATTGGAGTACAGGTAGAAAGCCACCAGGAAAGGCAACAGGAGCAACAGGTATAAATATGTAGGTTCTTCAAATCGAAACATCTTTCTATGTACAATTTAGTAATTTACAATTAATGCATTGTTTTAAGGTATCTTCTTCAAGATAGAATTACGAAGCAATACTTCAAGTAACACGCACAAGAATGCCGCCAAAGCAAACCAACGGTATTCTTCCTGGCGCTTGCTGTATTCCTTCACATTCAACTTGGTTTTCTCCAACTTATCGATCTCCTCATATACCTCTTTCAGCTTAGAATTACTGGTGGCACGGAAATAATTACCTTCTGTGGTAGCCGCAATCTGCGTCAGTGTCTTTTCATCAATCTCCACCGGCATATTAACATACTGCACAGTGTTACCCACCGGATAAGGATACGGAGCCATTCCGTTCGTACCTACACCAATTGTATAAACCCGGATACCAAAACTCTTAGCTATTTCCGCCGCAGTCAGCGGAGATATATCTCCTTTATTATTTGTACCATCCGTCAACAGAATGATTACTTTAGACTTCGCTTTACTGTCTTTCAAGCGGGTAACGGCATTAGCAATACCCATACCGACTGCTGTTCCATCTTCAATAATACCACACTTAATGCCTTGAAACAGATTCAGAAGCACTGCATGATCCACCGTCAACGGACATTGCGTAAAACTTTCACCGGCAAATAAAGTTATACCGATATTATCATTGGGCCGACCATTGATAAACTCCGCAGCCACATCTTTAGCAGCTTCCAGACGATTCGGTTTCAAATCCTCTGCCAGCATACTGGTAGATACGTCGATGGCCATCATAATATCTATACCTTCAATTTCACTGTTTTGCCAGCTATTAGTAGTTTGAGGACGCGCCAACACTACGATAATCAATGCCAAAGCAATAATCCGTAACATAAAAGGCACATGCAACAAATAGTTCTTATAACTCTTCGGCGTATGAGCATATACACGAGCATCCGAAATCTGAAGTGTAGCTTCATTATTCCTCCGCTTCATAATATACCATACTATATAAGGTATAAGCAACAGCAGCAAAAACAAATATTCAATATTGGCAAAAACCATTGTATTTACTATTTAACAATTTACTATTTAAGATTGGAGTTACCCTTAAATTTTGCTATCATGCAAAATAATTGTATAACTGCATTCCAATATAAACGAACGAACCAATCAAGGCAACCGACAATACTACGATGCCTATGCCCAGCAATATTTTAGTACGCAATGAACGTTTCTCAATGATGGTAATTTCAGTGGGTTGCGGTTTTGCATTCTCCACTTCTTTCTCCTTGGTTTCATTGATAAATTCGATGGCATTGATCAGATTCGCATCATTTTCGTTCATCAACGGATTATGTTTAGCGAACTTCACCAAATCGGCAGTCTCAAAAAGAGAACGTAAATCTGCAATAGCTTCTTTATCTTGCATTTCAAGCAGCTTTTCTATAATCTCCGAAGAGGTCATTTCCAAAGCATTGAAACCAAAACGCTCTTTAATATACGTACGCAAAGTATCTGTCAATTCCGTGTAATACTCCTTCGGCTGTCCCTTTTGCCATACTTTTTCCCCTTTGATACGCTCTATTTCTTTCATCGCCATCTGATGCGGAGGTAACTTCGGTTCAACCTTTACCTTACGGATGATAGGTTTATTGTCACAGATACGCATGATCAGATAGATAAGTAATAATGCAATCGGAATAAGCAATATGCCACAGGTGATAATCCCATACCAATCTTCCCACACAAAAGGAGGTTGCATTACTGTCTTCGGACCAAAAAACTGTTCCGGATTCTCTGGATCCAATGGCACATTCATCGAATATACCTTCAGTGCCAATGCCTTCGAACGATATGCCTTATTATCCACCAATACTTCCATCGGTGGCAGATAATACAATGCCGAGTCAAATGATGTAACAGTATACTCCTGCGTAATCAGCATTCGCTTATCATCATTTATATACTGCGTATCCGGCTTTGCAACATCTATAATCTCCACACCGCTTACCAGTGTATCCGTATAAACAGGGAAAATAGCCCGTTTATCGGCATCCAAGGCTACCTGAAGTTTAATCTTCGCCTGGTCACCGATATAAATTTGCAGAGAGTCAATGGTAGCATCCACTGTTACCGACTGAGCCACTGCCTTGCCAGTCAACATCCCCAATAGGGTTATCAGAAATAGATATCTTTTCATTTTTCCGATTAATTTCGTTTCGCAAACAAATTCATCAATGCTTTGACATAGTCTTGATCGGTGCGTACCGACACATTATCGACATTGCTCTTAGTGAATGTTTCGTTCAGTTCCACCTGTTTATTCACCCACCAGTCGTGATGAGCACGACGAACAGCACGCGACGAAGTATCAATCCACTGCTCATGTCCGGTCTCAGCATCCTTTATTTTCATCAAACCGATAGCCGGCAGTTCCTCTACCCTGCGGTCATACACCTGGATAGCCACCATATCATGTTTCCGGTTGGCGATAGTCATTGCATTCTTAAAGTTCCCCTGATCAATGAAATCGGATAACAGGAAGGCTGTACAACGACGCTTCATTACGTTTGTCAGATATTCCAGTCCGAGCCGGATGTCAGTCCTCCGACTCTCCGCTTTAAAGTCAATCAGTTCGCGAATAATATATAAGATATGCTTACGCCCTTTCTTAGGCGGAATGAATTTCTCTATCCGGTCAGAGAAAAAGATAACCCCGATTTTATCGTTGTTTTGTATAGCCGAAAAAGCCAACGTTGCAGCTATTTCCGTCACCATATCCTTTTTCATCTGCTTCACCGTACCGAATTCCAAACTACCGGAAACATCCACCAGCAACATAACGGTCAGCTCGCGCTCTTCTTCGAACACCTTCACGTAAGGCTTATTGAAGCGAGCGGTCACGTTCCAGTCAATGTCGCGTATGTCATCGCCAAACTGATATTCGCGCACCTCGGAAAATGCCATACCCCTACCCTTGAAAGCCGAATGATACTGGCCGGCAAAGATATTGTTGGATAATCCGCGCGTCTTGATTTCAATCTGACGGACTTTTTTTAACAGTTCACTTGTTTCCATCTATATCGTTAAATAATTCCGTTAATAAACACCAGCAACGTTCTTTAAAAACGTTGGCAAGATTCTTTAAAAACGTTCACACCATTTATTAACAGGTCTCGGAAGACCTTTTTAAAAATGCTTACTTAATTAAGGTACTTCAACCTTATTCAGTATTTTGCTGATGATCTCGTCAGAAGTCAGATTGCTGGCCTCTGCTTCATAAGTCAATCCGATACGATGACGCAATACGTCATGAGCCACGGCACGAACATCTTCAGGAATCACATAACCACGACGTTTGATGAAAGCATAAGTACGGGCAGCCAACGCCAGATTGATAGAGGCACGGGGAGAACCACCGAAACCAATCATATCTTTCAGTTCCTTCAGATCATATTTCTCCGGATAACGGGTAGCAAATACAATATCAACAATGTAGCGTTCAATCTTCTCATCCAGATATACCTGACGAACTACTTTACGTGCTTCAATAATCTCCTGAGCTTTCAGAATAGGCTTCACATTGAATTTATCGCCATTGATATTCTGGCGGATAATCATTTTTTCTTCTTCCATCTTCGGATAGTCGATAACCACTTTCAGCATGAAACGGTCCACCTGGGCTTCAGGCAGCGGATAAGTACCTTCCTGCTCAATAGGATTCTGTGTAGCAAGTACAAGGAAAGGTTCGGGCAACGGGAATGTTTCCGTACCAATAGTTACCTGACGTTCCTGCATCGCTTCCAGCAAAGCACTCTGTACCTTGGCCGGAGCACGGTTAATTTCATCTGCCAAAACGAAGTTGGCAAAAACAGGTCCTTTCTTTACTTGGAACGTTTCGTCTTTCTGACTGTAAACCATTGTACCGATAACGTCAGCAGGCAGCAAATCGGGAGTAAACTGTACACGACTGTATTGTGCATCGATCAATGAGGCAAGCGTCTTAATCGCCAATGTCTTTGCCAAACCGGGCACACCTTCTAATAATACGTGTCCATCAGACAGCAAACCGATTAACAATGACTCTACCAGATGTTTTTGTCCTACGATGATCTGGTCCATACCAGCAGTAAGGTTGGTAACAAAAGAACTTTGTCTTTCAATCCGCTCGTTCAGTTCGCGGATATCAATTGTTTCAGCCATAAATACTATTATTTTTATTGTTTAAATTCCATTGATTTCTCCAGTATGCTACTGGTAATTATTTTTTTCGCTCCCAAAAGTACAGGAATAAATTAACCATACCAACTAATTTTTATTAAAAAACAATTAGATTAAACTACTTTCATAGAGTTTAGTAGTTAACAATAGTTTCTGAAAAGAATTTCAAATTCGCAGACAGGAATAAATAGCAAATCACCCCTGCAAGTGAAGTATTATCAACTTGCAGGGGTGCAATATTTTCTTTTATTTCTTTTCGAGCTCCGGTATCTTGATTACAGTACCATACGGCACATGATCAGGATTCTTTATAACACCCGAATTATACTTCACAATATAGGGCCACAGGGCCTTAGTCCCGTAAAAGCGAAGTGCAACCTTTGTCAGAGTTTCTCCTTCCTGGATAGTATGAGTAGCCTTCGTACCTACAATCTTATAATTTACAGAGTCTGGCTCAAAAGGAGTTGCAGCAGCTTTCTTTGTCTCTTTTTTAGGAGTAGCAGCAGGAGTCTCCTGTTTTGCAACCGGCTTCGGCTCTTCAACAACTTTAGGAGTAACAACTTCTGCCACAGTATCTTTCTTCGCAACCACAGTTGTGGTATCTTTTCGAACAATACTATCCGTCAGAGCGACTGGAACGGCTGGTTTCTCTATCTTTTCATCAGCAACTTTCTCTGTTGGCGGTGGAGATATTCTGTCAAATAAATCCGGATAATACATAAAAGAAACAGCACCTACACATAATAATACAACAAGTATTACGATTCCAATGAAAAACTTCATCGTAGAACTATCTGCTCTATTCACAGGAGGTGATGGAGATTCAGGAACTTCATAAGTAGGCACCAAATCTTCTTGATTCTTTTGTTCTGTCAGAGATTCTTCTACGCACTCATTCACCGGAGTAGTTGCCTCTGTTACAGACTGTTTTACTTCTCCAGATAGAACGACAGGTGCCTCTACAAGCTGTTCTGACTCTTCAATCTGAATGACAGGTTCCGCCTGATCAACCTGAATTTCTTTATCCTGAACAAGTTGTTCTGTAGTTTCTATTACTTCTTCAACTACCTGAATATGTTCCTCAGCTACTACTACAGATTCTTCTTTAACAATTTCAGCAGTTTCCTCAATGATCTCAGTTGGTACTTCTACCACCTCCACAGACTCCTCTACAGTTTCAGCTGATACTTCTATTGATTCTTCTACAGTCTCTATAGTTTCCTCTGAAACAACATCTGCCACTTCTGTATTAACGACAGACTTTTCTGATTCCACAAGCACCTCTTCTTTTTCCTCCTCTTCGGAATTATCCTCCACCGGTGTATCTTCTAACACGGTTTCATCATTCAATACCACAGTCTCAAAGTGAGAAAAAGGCTTGTTTATCAAGTCCTTCAAGGCAGGTTCCGGAGCAAATGAAACTTTTGTATGCCCCTGTATTTCAAATCGTTCCCCTGTATTTATATTTACGCTCTCACGACTCTCTACATCAATCAGTTTAAATGTGCCCAAGCCTCTAATCTTTACATACTTATCATTCTCCAGCGACTCTTCAATCAACTGAAAAAACTCTTTCACGAAGCTCCCGGCATCCGCCTTATCCATGCCATGTTTTTCTGCGAGCAATTCTATTAAATTCTGTATATTCAGCTTCTCATTCATATTTATGGAAGATTACTTGAGTAAAAGAGGATTACTTAAACTTATCTTTCAGAGCCGTGCTGGGTCTATATGTTAATACTAATTTAGGTGGAACCAACATGCGTAATTTGGTTGTAGGATTGATAGTGATACGCTCCGCTTTCTTCTTTACCTCGAACGTACCGAAACTTTGTACAGAAATGGCATTTCCTTCTTGCAACTGTTGCGTCATATCCGACAGCAAAGATGCAATCAGTTCGGATGTGTCCTTTATGGTATATCCCAATCTTCGTGACAATTCTGAAGTAAATTCTTTATTATTCAAAATCCAGCTATTTTTATAAAGTTCGGTGCTATATTAGCAAAACTTCCGCACATACACAAATTCTTCAGGAAAATTATTTAAATAACTCGTCCAAAAAGATCGAAATCATCGGAATTTATAATCTCTACCTGGTAAAAGTTACCAATAAGTAATTTCTGTTTACCCTGTTCTATCAGAACTTCCGGATCTACTTCTGGGGAATCAAATTCCGTACGACCAATATAATAATCTCCTTCCAGACGATCGATAATTACTTTAAGGCATTGACCGACCTTTGCTGCACTCTGTTCTGCCGAAATCCCTTGCTGAATTGACATCAACTCATCCAGGCGTGCTTGTTTCACTTCCTGAGGAATTTCATCCTCATAGTGTGCAGCAGCATAAGTACCTTCTTCTTCGGAATAAGTAAAAGCCCCCATTCTATCGAAACGAGCCTTACGAATAAACTCTTTTAATTCCTCAAAATCAGCTTCCGTTTCTCCCGGATGTCCTACCATCAAAGTAGTGCGCAGATGAATACCCGGTACTTCTTTGCGGAATTGCTCTATCAGATGATAGGTTTCTTCCTGAGTCACATGTCGCCGCATCTTCTCCAGCATCGGATTACTGATATGCTGAAGGGCGATATCCATATACCTGCACACATTAGGACGCTCACGCATGACTCGGAATAAATCCATAGGAAAATGTGCCGGATAAGCATAATGCAGCCGAATCCACTCTACACCAGGGACTTCAGAAATACGTTCTATTAATTCGGGGAGCATTTGCTTCTTATATAAATCTACTCCATAATATGTCAATTCCTGAGCAATAACCTGAAACTCTTTCACTCCCTTACTTACCAAATAACGAACTTCATCCAAGATCTCTTCCATCGGACGTGAGACATGTTTTCCTGTAATAATAGGAATAGTACAATACGAACACTTCCGATCACAACCTTCTGATATTTTCAGATATGCGTAGTGCTTAGGAGTGGTAAGTGTACGTTCTATATGAAGCTCTTCGTGATATGCCTTACCAAGATCCTGCAACAACTCCACCCAGTTAAATTTACCATAAAATTTATCTACTTGTGGAATTTCGATAGCTAATTCTTTCAGATAACGCTCCGAAAGACATCCCATTACATATAATTTTTCTAAATCCCCTTCTTCCTTTGCCTGTGCAAATTCCAAAATCATATTGATGGACTCTTCCTTTGCATCACCGATGAAACCACAAGTATTGATCACTGCAATTTCTCCCTCAGGCTTTTCCGTATCATGAGTCACATGATATCCAGCTTCTTCTAATTGCCGCATCAAATGCTCCGAGTCCACTAGGTTTTTAGAACATCCTAACGTTATAATATCAATGGTTTTCCGCTTCATGCATTCTCTCCAAACAACGAATCAACAAATTCTTTCTTACGGAACACCTGCAGATCTTCCATACCTTCACCCAGACCAATGTATTTTACCGGTATTTTGAACTGATCGGAAATGCCAATAACAACTCCCCCTTTCGCAGTGCCATCTAATTTAGTAATAGCCATCGCAGTCACTTCCGTAGCCAATGTGAACTGTTTAGCCTGCTCAAATGCATTTTGCCCGGTGGAACCGTCCAAAACCAGCAAAACCTCATTAGGAGCATCAGGAACCACTTTCTTCATTACATTCTTAATCTTAGTCAACTCGTTCATCAAGCCAACTTTATTATGAAGACGTCCGGCAGTATCAATGATTACCACATCGGCATTATTAGCAACAGCAGAATTCAAAGTATCATAAGCCACAGAAGCTGGATCAGCGCCCATTTTTTGTTTGATTACAGGTACTCCTACCCGACTCCCCCAAATATCCAATTGTTCGACAGCTGCCGCACGGAAAGTATCTGCAGCACCCAGATAAACACTTTTACCAGCTTTTTTAAATTGATAAGCCAATTTACCAATAGTAGTCGTTTTACCGACTCCATTCACTCCCACTACCATAATAACGTAAGGTTTCTTCTCAATCGGAGCTTCAAAGTCATCCACATCATCTGAATTATTTTCCGTCAATAAGGCAGCGATTTCATCGCGCAAAATGGTGTTCAATTCTTGCGCATTCATATATTTCTCTGACGCAGCGCGTTTCTCTATACGTTGAATAATATTCAATGTCGTTTCCACACCTACATCCGATGTTATCAACACCTCTTCCAGATTATCAAGCACTTCATCATCCACTTTCGACTTTCCTGCCACAACACGGGCAATTTTTCCGAACACACTTTCCTTTGTCTTAGATAATCCTTTATCTAATGTTTCCTTTTTATCTTTTGAGAAAAAACTAAAAAATCCCATACTCTATCTATTAATACAATACATTATGCCACAAAGATATAACAAAGTAATGAAAGTACAGGGATAAAGTACAAAAAAATCCCCTTATCGGAATACGATAAGAGGATTCTATATTCAAACGTCTTTCGACAGACTATCTTATTTCTTGAAAAAGTCTTGCACTTTTTCGTTCAATACCATCTGTTCATCAAAAGTGTAAGCACCAGTTTTGGGTGACTTAACCATCTTGATAACCTTTGTATAAGCACGACCTTCTTTAGAACCTTCGTGCAAACTTGCTACAGTTTTCTTTGCCATGGGTTATACCTTATTATTTAATTTCTTTATGTACTGTTACTCTCTTCAGGATCGGGTTGTATTTCTTCAATTCCAATCTTTCAGTTGTATTCTTTCTGTTTTTTGTAGTGATATAACGAGAAGTTCCCGGCATACCACTATCTTTGTGTTCTGTGCATTCCAGAATCACCTGTACTCTGTTACCTTTTGCTTTCTTTGCCATAATCAGTATTCTCCTCTACTTTAGCCAATAACTTTAATGCTTTTCCAATCACAATAACCTTTAGCTACCGCATCTTTCAAAGCAGCGTCCAGTCCTTTCTTATTAATAATGCGCAAACCATTAGCGCAAATGCTAAGGCTGATCCAGCAATCTTGCTCTACATAGTAGAACTTTTTGTTAAACAAGTTCAAATCAAAGGTTCTCTTAGTTCTTCTCTTTGAGTGTGAAACATTGTTGCCAATCATGGCTTTCTTTCCGGTAATTTGACAAATCTTCGACATTTCTATCTTATTTTTATAGTTTTTATCTATACTTATTTCAAACAGAGCGCAAAGTAAGTACTTTTATCGATACCAAACAAGTTTTTCATAAAATAATTCACTGTCTGATAGCATTTTTTCTTCATTTTAAGCATGTACGGAGCATCTTTAAAGCATTCTGAATAGCATTTTGCACATTCCTGGTTCTTCCGTCATCCCCCTCTTGTTTGAAAGTTACAATTTCATTTTTATAGGCAGCCGCAATCCACACTGTTCCGACAGGTTTTTCGGATGTACCTCCTCCCGGACCGGCAATCCCGGATGTGGCAACAGCACAATCCGTTTTCAATGCTTTCATCGCACCTTTCACCATTTCAATCACTGTTTCCTGACTGACGGCTCCATACCTTTCCAATGTTTCAGCAGAAACATGAAGCAGAGATATCTTTACCTCATTGGAATAAGCCACAATTCCCCCATTGAAGTATTCCGAACTTCCCGGAACAGAAGTCACTAAAGCAGCAACACCTCCTCCTGTACAACTTTCTGCGGTGGAAAGGGATAAATTCTTCGATTTTAGTAATTCACCGACTTCTTCTTCCAGTTTCATATACCTTATTATATATAATTTATATTTTTGTTCTATTTTTCCTACTGATATTACCCGAACCGTGTCCGGACCGTATTTGCTCCGTATCTATAGCTTTGGAGCAGATACGGAGCAGGTACGGCCCAGACACGGACCGGGTGCGGTGCGGACAAAGAAATGTTCTAAAACTCCTTTCACTTCAATGTGACACGCGAATAAGCCGGCGCATCTATCGAACAGAAATCCTTATCCTGATATTTAAAATAACCAGTAATGGCAATCATGGCAGCATTATCCGTTGTATAGCTGAATTTAGGGATAAATATCCTCCATCCATACTTTTCAGCATGTTCACGGAAAGCATTACGCAGGCCGTTATTAGCAGAAACCCCACCAGCCACGGCTACTTGCTTAATCTTATATTCCTTTGCAGCCTTACGAAGTTTGTCCATCAGAATATCTACAACAGTAGCTTCAAGTGAAGCAGCCAGATCAACCTTATGATGTTCGATGAAATCAGGATCTTCCTTCATCCAATCACGCAAAGAATACAAAAATGAGGTTTTCAAACCACTGAAACTATAATCTAATCCGGGAATATGAGGTTTACTGAAAGTAAAAGCCTTCGGATTTCCCTGGCGAGCCAGTTTATCAATAATCGGACCACCGGGATATCCCAGCCCCATCACTTTCGAACATTTATCAATAGCTTCCCCTGCAGCATCATCAATTGTCTGGCCCAAAATCTCCATGTCATTGTATGCCTTTACTAGGATAATCTGTGAATTTCCCCCTGATACAAGCAAGCAAAGGAAAGGAAATCCAGGTTGAATAGTATCCTCACCTTCTACTTTAATAAAATGAGCTAACACATGTCCAGTCAAGTGATTAACATCAATCATTGGAACACCTAAGGAACGGGCAAAACCTTTGGCAAACGACACGCCCACCAACAAAGAACCCATCAACCCCGGTCCTCTTGTAAACGCCACCGCACTCAATTCTTCTTTAGTTACTCCGGCACGTTTTAATGCTTCATGAACCACTGGAACGATGTTTTGCTGATGTGCACGTGAAGCTAATTCGGGAACCACACCGCCATAGGCCTCATGCACCGCCTGACTGGAAACGACATTCGATAACAGATACCCATCTTTGATGACGGCAGCAGAGGTGTCGTCACAAGAGCTTTCTATTCCTAAAATTATTGTACTCATATCGTTATTTACGTTTAAACGCTGCAAAAGTAGTGATAAAAGTAGGATTGATAACGTATTATTTCATATTTTTGTTGGCTAATTCAAACAAACCGCCTATCAGAAAGTTAAAGAAGACAGTTCGCTGGGTGCTCGGTATTATACTTAGTTTGTATATCGGGACTATATTATTGTTGAACATTCCTTACGTTCAGCGACAAATATCTGTGCTCGTTGCGAACGAACTGGCTAATGTACTAGGTACACAACTAACCATCGGGCGGATCAATATGGGACTACTGAACCGCATTATTATTGACGACTTATTGTTAAACGACCAGTCAGGCAAGGAAATGCTAAAAGTATCCCGCCTTTCTGCAAAATTCGATATACTTCCCTTGTTCAAGGGCAAAGTATCGATCAGTAACGTACAGTTATTCGGCTTCAACATCAACCTGGAAAAAAAGACACCAGAAGACATTCCTAACTTCCAGTTCGTACTCAATGCATTTGCCTCTAAAGATACCATCAAAAAGGAAAGTAATCTGGACATACGTATCAACTCGTTGCTGATACGACGCGGTAAGATGTCTTATAACGTATTGTCGGCAGAAGAGACACCCGGAAAATTCAATGCACAACATATACAGCTACGAAACATCATCGCCAATATCTCGTTGAAAGCGCTCCAAAATGACTCTGTCAATGCAGCTGTGAAGCGCCTAAGCATTGAAGAAGAAAATTCCGGTTTTGAGTTAAAAAAACTAAGTTTCAAGATTGTAGCAAACAATCAGAAGATGAGCATTGAGAACTTCGCGATTGATTTGCCGAATACTTCGCTTGCAATGGATACCATCCATATGGAATATGACAGCTTGGGAGCTTTTAGAAACTTTACCAATGATGTACGCTTTTCCTTGCGGATATTTCCTTCGGACATTACTCTTTGTGACCTCGCCCCCTTTGTTCCGGCCTTTTCCCCTTTCAAGGAAAATTTGCAAGTGGCTTTGGAAGCTAACGGTACTATCAATCAGTTGAATTGTCCTCATCTGTCAATTACAGGAAACCAGCATTTTCATTTAAGGGGAGATGTTTCCTTGCAAGACCTGTCGCATCCTGAGGATGCATTCGTATTCGGCAACCTTTCCAGTTTATATGCTGATCCGGAAGGCATTGCATTTTTCGTTCGCAATTTAAGTAAAAACTACGAAGGTGTTCCTCCGGTACTGCAACGCTTAGGCACCATCTCGTTTAATGGGGAAGTCTCGGGATATTTCACAGATATTGTAACTTATGGCCTGGTGCGTACCGATATAGGTTCTATCAAGACCGACTTAAAATTAAGTTCAAATAAAGAAAAAGGTTATTTTTCTTATTCGGGTGCAGTAAAGACTGAAGAGTTTGAGTTAGGCAATATGCTGGCAAACGACCGGTTAGGAAAGGTCACATTCAATCTCAAAGTCGAAGGCAGCCACTACGAAAAGCAATATCCTTCCATAGTAATGAAGGGATTAATCGCTTCCATCGACTATAGTGATTATAACTATGAGAACATCACACTCGACGGAGAATATAAACAAGGCGGTTTCAACGGAGAGATAGCATTGGATGACGAAAACGGTTCTGTTCTGCTAAATGGTAGCATTAATACAGCCAGTCGTGTACCGACTTTTAATTTCCATGCCAATATCCGTAATGTACGCCCCCACGAGCTTCACCTGACACCTAAATATGAAGATACGGCAGTCTCTGTTCAGTTAACGGCTGATTTCACCGGTGGTTCCATCGATGAAATGAATGGAGAGATCAATATTGACAGCCTGCAATTCACAGCACCCGATAGAAACTATTTTCTGGACAACTTAAAAATAACCGCCACTCAGGAAGACGAATCGCATAAACAATTAAAAATAACCTCTAATTTCCTGAATGCAAGTATTGAAGGAGATTATTCCTATCGCACACTACCCGCCAGTGTACTGAACATCATGCGAAGATATATTCCTGCTCTAATATTGCCGGACAAAAAAAACATAGAAAGTGAGAATAACTTCCATTTCGACATAAATATCTTTAATACGGATTTATTCTCCACCATCTTTAATATTCCGGTTAAGGTCTATACACATTCTACCCTAAAAGGATACTTTAATGACAAAGCACAGCGCCTGCGAGTAGAAGGATATTTCCCGCGTCTGCGCTATGGAGACAAGTTCCTTGAATCGGGTATGATCTTGTGTGAGAATCCCGGTGATAAATTTCATGCACGTGTACGATTCAGTAATCGCAAACCGGAAGGTTCCATCAACGTATCGTTAGACGCACAAGCCAAAGATGACCTTATTCAGACCTCTCTGAATTGGGGAAACAGTAGCGCTGTCACATATAGTGGCAAATTAGCTGCTGCTACACATTTCATCCGCACACAAGCTGAGGATCAGAACAAAAAGCGTTCCCGCTCAAACAAGAGTATTCCGGCTTTGAAAACCGTCGTCGATGTTAAAAAAACGGATATTATCCTGAATGACACTTTATGGGAAATACATCCGTCAAAAGTGGTAATCGACTCCGGAAAGATATATATAGACGACTTTTATTTCAGCCATAAAGACCGATACCTGCGCATCAACGGAACTATCTCAAAACAACCTCAGGATACGGTACGCCTGGATTTAAAAGATATCAATATAGGCTACGTATTTGATATTGCCGACCTTGGAGTTAATTTTAAAGGAGAAGCTACTGGTCCTGCCTATGCCAGCGGAGTATTGGAGAAGCCTGTTATGTATACTGACCTTTTCATCCGGGACCTTGGACTAAATGACGGTTTATTGGGCGATGCCAACATTCACGGAGAATGGCACCATGAAGTAGAAGGTATCTATCTCGATGCCCATATCCATGAAAAAGATACAGCTAAAAGTCATGTATATGGCTACATATATCCCATAAAACCTAAAAGTGCGCTTGACTTACAGATTGAAGCTGACAACACCAATCTGAAATTCATAGAACACTACATGAGCAGTATCACACCTGAATTTAACGGACGTGCCAGCGGTCACGTACATTTCTATGGCAAATTCAAAGGGCTCACCATGGAAGGGCGCGTACTTGGCAATGCCTCCATGAAGGTAGATGTACTGAATACCACTTTCTTTATAAAAGACAGTATTCGCATAGAACCGAATGGACTGACTTTCCAAGATAACCGGATATTCGATACACAAGGCAATCAAGGACATGTAGACGGTTATCTGCATTATGAGCATTTCAAGAACCTGGAATACCGTTTCCAGTTTGGAGTGAACAACATGCTGGTAATGAATACGAAGGAGTCACTGGATTTTCCTTTTTATGGAACGGTATACGGAACGGGGAATGCCCTGATAGCAGGTAACGCAAGGGATGGAGTCAATATCGATGTAGCCATGACGACCAACCGGAATACCAACTTCGTATATATAAAGGATAATGTATCTTCAGCCGCCAGCAACCAATTCATCAAATTCGTGGATAAGACACCGCGCCGGGCTGTGCTGGATTCTATCAATCTGATTTCCGACTATGAACTGGCGCAACAAGAGATACAGCAGGAGGAAGAAAGTGACACGGATATCCGCCTGAACCTGCTCGTAGAAGCTACACCGGATGCAAGCATGAAGATAGTGATGGACCCCATCGCCGGTGATTACATCAGTGGACGAGGATCCGGAAATATCCGTACGGAATTTTATAACAAGGCTGACGATGTGAAGATGTTCGGTAATTATCGTATCAGCCAGGGAGTTTATAAATTCAGCCTGCAAGAGGTAATACGCAAGGACTTTACCATCAAAGATGGAAGCACTATCAGTTTCAACGGTCCTCCGTTGGATGCCACCATGGATATCCAAGCAAGTTATATGGTGAATTCCGCATCCTTGAATGACTTGGTGCCAAATGTAAGCAACTACGGAATTCCAACGAGTATCCGTGTAAACTGTATCATGAACCTGACGGGGCAACTAACTTCTCCGGACATCAAATTAAGTCTGGAAGTGCCTAATGAACGGGATGAAGTGCAAGCCCTTATCCGTAACTACATTTCAACGGACGAACAAATGAATATGCAGATCCTCTATCTGTTAGGTATCGGCAAATTCTATACACCCGAGAATGTAGATGCCACACAAAATTCGAATATGATGACTTCTGTGCTTTCATCCACCCTTTCGGGACAACTAAACAATGCACTTTCCAACATTATTAATAGTAACAACTGGAATATAGGTACCAACCTCAGCACCGGAGAAAAAGGCTGGACGGATATGGAATTCGAAGGAATGCTATCGGGGCAATTACTGAACAATCGTCTGCTTATCAATGGTAACTTCGGATACCGAGACAATCCGATGGCAAATACGAACTTTGTAGGTGACTTTGAAGCAGAATGGCTTGTGAACCGTAGCGGAGATATTCGCCTGAAAGCGTATAATGAGACGAACGACCGCTATTATACAAGAACCAATCTGACAACGCAAGGCATCGGTATCATTTTCAAGAAGGACTTCAACCGATGGAAAGAGCTTATGTTCTGGAATAAGTGGAGGTTGAAAAGACTGAAACGGGAAATGGAACAAAAAGAAGCGGAAAAGAACACCGAAGAGCAAACAGAAGAAACAGAAACCACCGCTACCCAAGCAGCAGCAAAAGCAAAAGAAAAGAGAGGGGGAAGTTAATTTTCCCCTTCTTTATTTTAATACAGGCTATTTTCTTATTCATATATCAATTTATATTCATTTATAAAGCCTATTCCTTCCGCTGTTTCTATACAGTTCAGCAACCGCCACTCACAACTGCGCACCCAGCTACGGAAGTTCTCTTCGGGTTGATACTCACTCCGGGCGAACTCCAACAAACGGTCTACCTCAAAATTATCGGAAATAATACCTGCTCCGCCGCGTGCTGCATCATAAGCATTACAATCCTGTTCGATGTGTGCCGGTACCATCAACAAAGGCTTACCCAGATACATAGCCTCACAAACGGATTCAAAGCCTGCCGTAGTGGCATACGCCCGGCAACTCGACATATAGCGAAGGAATTTTTCGTCATCCAACTGATGAAATGACAATGTTTCATCCATCCTGCATACTTCCGGTTCATCCGGTTTGTCCCAGAAGAAGTGCAAAGGCACTTCAGGGTGCTGCTCATGCCACTGGGAGATACTTTCTCCAAATCCGGCATTAACCATATAGCCATGTACATACTCTCCGGAAGCAGCTTCACAACAAAGCACTTCGCGCCGCAGCAAAGGCGGTACCACACGTATATGTGCTTCTTCGTCCGTTTCCATCGGACGGAATGAGAGAGCCAGCTTCTCTTTGGCTCCGATACACGTGAGTCGCGTAAAAAAACGGAGCATCAGCAGGCTCACGGGATTCTTTTGAGGAAACTCAAAGTCATGATGCAGGAAAAGATATTGATGGCCGACACTGATCTGCGGTACAGAAGGGCGGAAAAAGAGATAAGTCAAGCCCGTCAACAACTCATAAAAGTTGATTACGAGATCCGTATCAGTTTCATGGATACGCCGGTGAATATAACAGATGCTACGCAGATAAGCAGGAACCTGCATCAGATTATATGCGATACTGCGAGACATACTGACCCGCTTATTGGCAGGTGTAGGCAGAAAGTTCGGACTGAGAAAGCGTTTCACAGGTGCCTGTATGCTGCGGTTGAAGAAACCCGGCAGACGACGGGTATTGCTCTTCCCCACCAGTACTTCTACTACCTCGTGCCCGTTGCGCCGTAGAATTTCTTCCAGCGTGATGGCTTGCGTCAGATGACCGCGGCCCTCTCCTTGAACAATAAAAAGAACTTTCATCTTTATATTTATAATTTAGTAATTTACGATTTATAATTCACGATTTTAACTACAGAGGCGCTCTTCAGACTTTTCATTCATCAGCATATCCTCATACCGTAACACTTCCCAATTCCCCTCCTCATCCTCTACGAGTGCCGAAAGAGTTTCCACCCAGTCACCGGAGTTAAGGTAGTGTATATCATCATAATAAGTATTTGCCGGATGATGAATGTGCCCGCAAATGATACCGTCGCATTTACGTGTACGGGCAAACTTCACCAGTTCCTCCTCAAAATCGGAAATATAAGAAACAGCGGATTTTACTTTTTGTTTAATCGCTTGTGACAAAGAATAATAAGGTTGTCCATGCCGGGCACGATACACATTATAAATACGGTTCAGCCATAATAGAAATGTATATCCCACATCTCCCAACTGTGCCAGCCACTTCATCCGTGTAGTGACGGTATCAAAAATATCTCCATGCGTCACAAAATAACGCCGGCCGTGACTCTCGTGAATGAAATCCCTTACAATCTTTATATTATAGAATGTCATCGGTGCCAACCCATCCAGGAAATCATCGTGGTTGCCACGAACATAGATCACTTCTGTTCCCTGCTTTTCAAATGGATATCAGACAACACAATGGTAGAATAAAAAGTACGTAATCTCATAGTGTCTGTATTTTTAGTTGCAGGCAAAGGTCAGTTATTCGTATTACGCCGATATGTAGAAAATATGACAAGTATCTTTCATTTTTTTCACTGAACTTCCTTATCTTTACAGAAGATAAGCTGCATCTCAACATAACTTTTTCATGCAAGCATGAAAGTTATACCTTCGATTTGCATTATCTTTACTCCCTCAAAAGAAACTCTCGTATGAAAAAGCCCGGAAATATCCTCATTGTCGATGATAACCGCGGTGTGCTCACCGCTGTGCAACTGCTGTTGAAACCCCATTTCGAAAAGATCATCACGCTCACTTCACCTGTCACACTTACCTCTGTGTTGCGTGAAGAAACTCCATCGGTGGTGTTACTTGACATGAACTTTACATCAGGCATCAATACCGGAAACGAAGGACTATTCTGGTTGCAGGAGATCAAACGCCTTCGTCCCTCCTTGCCTGTGGTTCTTTTCACTGCTTATGGAGATATCGATCTTGCCGTGCGTGGCATTAAAGAAGGGGCTACAGACTTTATTGTCAAGCCATGGGATAATCAAAAGCTGGTGGAAACCTTACTGAATGCAGCCCAAGCTATTCATAATAAGAATAATGGAAAAAATGCCTCTCCTGTAACCCCTGCCATGTATTGGGGAGAAAGTCCCATCATGCAGCAACTGCGCTCGCTGGTGGAGAAAGTCGCCATAACCGATGCAAATATCCTTATCACCGGAGAAAACGGTACGGGAAAAGAGATGCTGGCACGTGAAATTCATGCACTTTCTTCCCGCCGTACGAAGGAAATGATTGCCGTAGACATGGGAGCCATCACCGAAAGCCTCTTTGAAAGTGAGCTTTTCGGACATACAAAAGGCTCTTTTACAGATGCATACGCTGACCGTCCCGGTAAGTTCGAAACAGCAGACCATAGCACACTGTTTCTCGATGAAATCGGCAATTTACCCTATCACCTGCAAGCCAAACTACTGACCGTATTGCAACGCCGCAGTATTGTCCGTGTAGGCAGCAACCTGCCTATCGCTGTTGACATCCGTCTGATTTGTGCCACCAACCGCAACCTGAACGAGATGGTACAACGCAATGAATTCCGTGAAGATTTGCTTTACCGCATCAATACTATCCATCTTGAAATTCCGCCTTTGCGCGAACGGCCGGAAGACATTCTTCCTCTTGCCGAACGCTTTATAACACGCTTTTGTAAGCAATATGACAAAGCATTATTACGGCTTTCCGATGCTGCCTGTACCAAATTGAAAACACATCCTTGGTACGGAAATATCCGCGAACTGGAGCATGCCATAGAGAAAGCAGTCATTATCTGCGACGGCAACGAACTGCCGGCGGAACTGTTCCAGTTGCCTAAGCGTCCCGAAACCTCACGCACCGGAAGCGATGCCAGTACAGAAGCAGCCACCCTTGAAGAAATGGAACGGAAAATGATACAGAAAGCTCTGGATACCTGTAACGGCAATCTATCCGCTGTTGCCGCACAACTCGGAATCACCCGGCAGACTCTCTATAACAAAATGAAAAAGTTCGGATTATGAAACATTACTACCGATACATCACCGACCGCTACCTTTTCCGTATCGTCATCTCTCTCCTGTTGGCGGGAGCTGTCACGGTATCCATTATTTATAAAGACCTTCTATGGATCGTCATCTCTTCCATACTGCTGTTAACGAGTCTGCGCTGGCAATGGAAACTGTATCGCCGGCATACACAGAAGGTTCTGTTCCTGCTCGATGCCATTGAAAACAACGATGCATCCATCCATTTCTCCGAACACGAAGATATTCCGGACAACCATATTGTAAACCAAGCCCTGAACCGTGTTGCTTCTATATTATATAATGTAAAGAGCGAAACGGCACAACAGGAAAAGTATTACGAACTCATTCTCGACTGCATCAATACCGGTATCCTGGTACTGAACGATGCAGGTGCTGTTTACCAGAAAAATAACGAAGCCCTCCGCCTGTTAGGCCTGGAAGTCTTCACCCATGTCAGCCAACTTAACCGTATCGATGCAAACCTTATGGGACTTTTCGCCCATTGCCGCCCCGGAGACAAGTTGCAAACCCGCCTGTCCAACGAACGCGGCACAGTCAATCTCTCCATCCGCGTCTCCGACATAACCATCCGTCAGGAGCATTTCCGTATCCTTGCCCTGAATGATATCAATAACGAACTGGATGAAAAGGAAATCGACTCCTGGATACGCCTGACCCGTGTACTGACACATGAAATTATGAATTCCGTCACTCCTATCACTTCACTGAGCGATACATTGCTGACGCTGATACAAGGAAGCGAAGAATTAAAAGCAAAAAGTGAATCCATCTCTTCCGACAAAGAAACTGCTGACGAAATCCGCAATGGCCTGCACACCATCAGCACCACGGGCAAAGGACTTCTCTCTTTTGTAGAAAATTACCGCCGTTTCACCCGTATCCCCAAACCGGAACCTTCCTTGTTCTACGTCAAAGGTTTTATCAACCGCATGGTGGAACTGGCACGGCATCAATATCCTGATTCCCATATCACTTTCCACTCCCACATCACTCCGGATGACCTTATTCTTTATGCAGATGAGAACCTTATCTCACAGGTACTCATCAACTTATTGAAAAATGCCATTCAGGCCATCGAGGCAGCAGGAATTCCAGAAGGCATCATCACCTTAAACGCTTATTGCAATGAAAATGAAGCCGTGCTCATCGAAGTGTCCAATAACGGTCCTGCCATTCCTCCTGAAGTAGCAGAACACATTTTCATACCTTTCTTCACCACAAAAGAAGGTGGCAGCGGCATCGGTTTGAGTATTTCCCGTCAAATTATGCGCCTGTCAGGTGGCAGCCTTTCCCTGCATCCCGGAAAGGAAACCATGTTTGTGCTAAAATTCAATTAAGAAAATTTGTAATGAAGGATTATATGAAAAGAAAGTAAAATTCAATCTGAACATTTTACACCTTGCAATTGTTTAAAAATAGACGTAACTTCGCTTTGCGATAACTAAATCCTTGAATAAACAACTTAAATAATACCTAATTTATGATTTTTACAGCAGAAAACATTCTTTTAATTGGTTCTATCTTACTTTTCATTAGTATTATTGTCGGTAAGACCGGCTATAGATTCGGAGTCCCTGCCCTGTTACTGTTCCTTGTCGTCGGCATGATTTTCGGTAGCGATGGTTTCGGACTACAGTTTCATAACGCTAAAGAAGCACAATTTATTGGTATGGTTGCTCTTAGCGTTATTTTGTTTTCCGGCGGTATGGATACTAAATTCAGCGAAATTAAACCGATTCTTGTTCCGGGTATTGTCCTCTCCACATTCGGCGTACTGCTTACCGCCGTTTTTACAGGATTCTTCATCTGGTGGATCTCCGGCATGAGTTGGTCAAATATTTATCTTCCTATCACTACATCCCTACTACTTGCCTCCACCATGTCATCTACTGATTCCGCTTCTGTATTTGCCATCTTGCGTTCGCAGAAAATGAATCTGAAACATAACCTTCGTCCCATGCTGGAACTTGAAAGTGGTAGTAATGACCCCATGGCTTACATGCTTACCATCGTGCTGATACAGTTCATACAATCCGGTGGAATGGGTATTGCAGGTATCTTCGGTTCATTCGTTATCCAATTTATAGTAGGTGCGGCTGCCGGATACCTTCTCGGCAAACTTGCCATCCTCATGCTGAATAAACTCAACATTGATAATCAGGCCCTTTATCCCATCCTTTTGCTTGCATTTGTATTTTTCACTTTCTCCATTACCGATCTTCTGAAAGGAAATGGTTACCTCGCCGTTTACATTGCCGGTATTATGGTAGGTAACAACAAGATAATGCATCGCAAAGAGATTTATACCTTCATGGATGGATTGACTTGGCTGTTCCAAATCATCATGTTCCTTTGCCTCGGTTTGTTGGTAAATCCTCACGAATTACTCGATATCGCTTTGGTAGCAACGCTTATCGGTATATTTATGATTGTTATTGGTCGTCCGCTCAGTGTCTTCCTCTGCTTGCTGCCTTTCGGTAAGAAGATTACAAACCGTTCGCGACTCTTCGTTTCCTGGGTAGGTTTACGCGGAGCAGTGCCTATCATCTTCGCCACTTATCCGGTAGTAGCGCAAGTACCGGGTGCCGACGTGATCTTCAATATCGTATTCTTTATCACGATTGTTTCCCTCGTTATCCAGGGTACTACCGTTTCCTTAGCTGCCCGCTTACTGAAACTTTCTACTCCGCTGGAGAAGACCGGTAATGAATTCGGTGTGGAATTGCCCGAAGAAATTGATAGTGATCTCAGCGATATGACCGTTACCACGGAGATGCTGGAAGAAGGCGATACCCTGAAGGATATCACTCTGCCTAATGGAGCACTCGTAATGATTGTGAAACGAGGCACGGAATTCCTGATACCAAACGGATCGCTGAAATTACATTTGGGGGATAAGTTGTTGCTGATTTCGGATAAGAAGAGTAGTGATTAATATGTGTGTACTTTTTCTTTCGTTTGCCCGAAAGAAAAAGATACCAAAAAGAAAGGGCACGGGCTACGTCTACGGTGCTACTCCGATACCGCCATGCGCAGACGGGGCTCGAACTCGCTACGCTCAGACAGATCGCCCCTTACCTGCGCCTGACAATATCTCCGCCTGACGCACCTACGCCTATGCCCGAAGGCTGCGCAGTAAAGCGCTGCGCGATACAGGAGTATGCATCACAGATGCTATGTAATGCAACCACGTAATATTTCCCCTATTTACACCGAATGGTCTCCCGGCCTCACTGTAGGGGCGTTAAGCGTAGAAAGTGTTTTCGGCGTTAAGAAGGGCAGGCTGTTTGAGCGAAGCGAGTTCCTGCCCTTTAGCTGAAAATACTTTCGGAGTAGCCCCGGAAGTGCAGCCTTGATATTTTCTTTGGTATCTTTCTTTTGCATCAAGGCAAAAGAAAGTACAATTGGTTATTTTTTCTTTTTCTTTCGCCTCCCACCAAAGAATAAATATATAAACTTGCACGACATCACATTTAGCTCTATATTTGCGCAGTTTTAACTAAAGTGTGCAAATTTAACAGATGGAACAGGAACAACACTTCATTGATTACATTGAACAAAGCATCATTCGGAACTGGAACTTAAACGCCTTGACTGACTATAAAGGTGCTACTCTCCAATATAAAGACGTGGCTCGCAAGATTGCAAAATTCCATATTGTACTGGAAAGTGCCGGTATCCAGCCGGGTGATAAAATTGCCGTCTGCGGTCGTAACAGTGCACACTGGGCAGTTACTTTCCTGGCAACCATCACTTATGGAGCTGTTATTGTGCCTATTCTTCACGAATTTAAAGCAGATAATATACATAATATCGTCAATCACTCAGAAGCCAGACTGCTTTTTGTGGGAGACCAAGTGTGGGAAAATCTGAATGAGGACGCCATGCCGCAATTGCTGGGCGTTATTCTGATGACTGAATTCACCCCTGTAGTCTGTCGAGACAAACGATTGATGGAAGCTTTCGAGCACCGCAATACCCTCTACGGACAACGCTATCCTAAAAACTTCCGTCCCGAACACATCTGCTATCGGAAGGATGAACCGGAAGAACTTGCCATCATTAACTATACTTCCGGTACTACCGGATATTCCAAAGGTGTTATGCTTCCCTATCGCAGCCTTTGGTCCAACGTGAATTACTGCCATGAGATGCTTCCGGTAAAACCGGGCGATAATATGGTTGCCATGCTTCCTATGGGACATGTGTTCGGAATGACTTACGATTTCCTTTACGGTTTTTCGGCCGGGGCACACCTCTACTTCCTCACTCGCATGCCGACTCCTAAAATCATCGCACAGTCTTTCGCTGAAATCAAACCACGCGTCATCTCATGCGTGCCTCTGATTGTAGAAAAGATTATCAAGAAGAATATTCTGCCCCGTGTAGATAATAAAATAGGTAAGTTGCTGCTTCGCCTTCCTATCATCAATGACAAGATCAGAGCTCTTGCACGCAAAGAAGCAATGGAAATATTCGGCGGTAACTTCGATGAAATTATCGTTGGTGGAGCCCCGTTCAATGCAGAAGTCGAGCGCTTTCTCAAACAGATAGGCTTCCCCTACACCATCGCTTATGGTATGACGGAATGTGGTCCTATCATCTGTTCCAGCCGATGGGAAACCCTGAAGCTGGCATCATGCGGTAAGGCAACCACACGCATGGAAGTGAAGATTGATTCGTCTGATCCGGAAAAGGTGGCGGGAGAAATCATTTGTCGAGGTACCAACCTGATGCTGGGATATTATAAGAACCCGGAAGCAACCTCACAAATCATTGACGTAAATGGCTGGCTGCATACAGGCGATTTAGGCACAATGGATGCGGAAGGTTATGTAACCGTGCGCGGGCGCAGCAAGAATATGTTGCTCACTTCCAGCGGACAAAACATCTATCCGGAAGAGATTGAAAGCAAACTGAATAATATGCCTTATGTTTCCGAGTCGCTCATTGTGTTGCAAAAAGAAAAACTGGTAGCACTGATTTATCCGGACTTTGACGATGCATTTGCCAATGGACTGCAACAAACAGATGTAGAGCGTATGATGGAAGCTAACCGTAACGAACTTAACCAGCAATTACCGGCTTATTGTCAGATATCAAAGGTGAAGATACATTTTGAGGAGTTTGAAAAGACAGCCAAAAAATCTATTAAACGGTTTATGTATCAGGAGGCTAAAGGTTAACAAAGATATAAGATTAAGTCTATATTTTTAATTAATGTTATAGAACATACTTTTTTATTTGGATAATTTGCAGTTATCCCGAAAGTTCGTATCTTTGCAGTGTGTTTTTCATAGTATTAGATTTAAGGTTAACAAAGGTTGGAGTACAGCGGTACTCCTTTTTTTATGTCCATACGTTTCCTACCTCTCACGTGTATACATCTTTTTCTCCGGTCCTACTCCTTTCACCGTAACCTTTTTCCAATGTGCAGGAAGTACGGAAGATAATTGCTCCACACCGCCATCCGTTATCTGCAATCCACAGAAGCCATTTATAACAGCTTGCAGTAATCCGCCTGCTCCCGTCATAAAGTAAGGATTATCACTGGTGGGTGTTTCCGCCAATACACCGAAAGGAGCACGCAAGTTCGGCTGATAGCAACGGCAGAACATCTCATAGGCATGCTTCGCATCCCCCATCCGGGCATACTGCACACAGAATACGGAATAAGACATGGCCGGACCATTCTGTGGATCAATCTTATCGACATAATATTCCATATCCTTCTTTTGCGATTCAGCATCCCCGACAAAATACAATGGATATCCCAATAAATTCACATCCGCCTGCTTTATCATCTCACCGTTGTATGTGGCATGCTCACGAGTGACTCCATCTTTAAAACGAAGAATACGGATGCCCTTGCCCACTTCTTCCCATATTTCCGGAACAGGCTCATTACATATCCTTGCCGCCTCACAAGCATATTCCAAAGCCCGGATAGCCGCACCGTTCGTGAAAGCATTATCATCCACCCCATTTGCATATTCATCGGCTCCCACTACATTGCAAATGGAGTAAGAACCGTCATCATTACGCGTCACACGGCTTACCCAAAAGTCAGCAACCGCTTTCATCAGCGGAAATGCTTTCGTGCGCAGCCACTGTCCGTCACGGGTAAGGCAATAATAATTCCAGCAGGCAATACTGATGTCCGCAGTGATATGATGCTCCAGAGGACCTGTCAAAGCAAAAGTAGGAGTCGATTCTTCCCCGTAATCATCACTCTCCCAGGGAAACATAGCTCCCTTGAAACCGTATGCCATTGCTTTCTTGCGGGCAGCCATCAAACGGTCAATACGATAATCGATCATAGATTCGGCAATTCCCTTATTCAGCAACAGCATCGGGGGAAACATCCAAAGTTCCGAATCCCAGAATATATGTCCATTGTAACCTTGCGAAGAAAGTCCCATGGGCGAGATGCTCAATCCGCTTCCTTCCCTGCAAGAAGAATAAAGGTTGAAAAGTGCAAACCGAACCGCCCGTTGTGCTTCGTCATCCCCTTCTATCAGGATATCGCTTTCCCACAATTCATTCCAAAGACTACGATGTGCAGCCATCAGCGAAGTAGTACCTTCATGAATAGCATAAATCACCTGCCGTTCAGCTTCATTATACGGATCGCTAAAGTCACGGGCGGAGCATACAGAACCCACCAAGGCAAAAGACATCTGCTCTCCTTTCTTCAGATTCAACGCGAAAGACATCTCTTTAGTCACTTCATCATAAAGAGGTTCCTGTGCTGTTCCCTTATTAAAAATAAAAGCGGAAGAAGCGGAAACTTTTTGTTGCCGATGAGCAGATACAGCATAAGATTGCAGCATATACATTTGTGTATCATCCGCCCTCATTTTCCGGAAGCGCTGTGTCGGCTGACTGTATTCTTGGGGAATATCCATCCGGGCAGCAACTTTCAGGGATACATCGGACAAAGCTTTCACATCCACACGGATAAGCCCCGCATAAGGCATATTTCTTAAAGCGCAAATGCTATAACCCACATCAACTTTCCCGGCTGCCCGGAAACTACTGTTATGAGTTGCTTCTTTCATATCAACACACTGCTTCCAGTTTGTGATACATTCCGTATTCACCTCTTTTCCATCTACATCCATCGACATCAGAAAAGGATTGATTCCTTTCAACACGCGGCTTACCCCCTGAGGGCCATCCGTATCGAACACATGATTCAGTATCACCTGTCGCACTGAGAAAGGTTCTTTCCAGGGAAGAATACCGATTCCGCCATTTGCCATAGGGGCGCCTACATAAGGAGCATTTATATCAGAGGCATGAAGTTGCCACAAAGTGTCATCTTCTCCTTTCACCATCTGCACAAAGAAAAAAACAAGTAGAAAAAAACAAGAAATGCGTGCTTTCATAATCAATATGGAATTATAGTTTTCTATGCAAAAATAAGTAAAATACTCAATAATCCGGCAATCAATTGTTATCTTTACTTCCAAACCAAAACTCTATTATCATGGATATACATACTTTTATGACTAATTATCGGGAAGCATTTGGTGAACGTGCCGAACTTCCCATCGCCTTCTGGTACTCCGATAAACAGGAAAGCGAAACAGACAAAATTGGCGGTTGTTTCTTCAAGGGGCTGCAACAGGTAAGGGAAGGTAAACCCATCAGCCTGAACAGCGACGTCATAGGATGTGACGGCGGAAAGTTCTACACCGGTTTCACGGAAATGCCAATACACGTACCTAACTTCGTATCCCTGAAAGAGAAGTACAAAAAGACTCCTGAAATGGTAACAGATTTCATAAAGCAAATCCAGGTACCGCGTACAGAAAAGGCCTATCTGCATTTTGCCCGAATAGATAAACTTGCTTCTTTCGATCATGTAGAGGGTTTGCTGTTCCTTGCTACACCTGATATCCTGTCAGGACTTACCACATGGGCTTTTTATGATACGAATGCATTCGATACCGTAGCTACTCCTTTCGGTTCCGGTTGCAGTTCCGTTGTAACCCTCACTGTTCTCGAAAACCAAAAAGATGGTAAGCGCTGTTTCCTCGGCTTCTTTGATCCGTCCGTGCGTCCCCACTTTGAGGCCAATCTGTTGAGCTTCACTATTCCCATGTCCCGCTTCAAAGAGATGTATCACACCATGCGCGAAAGTTGCCTGTTCGATACACATGCCTGGGGAAAGATAAAAGAGCGTATCAATGAATAAAACATTGAAAAAAAGTAAAGAAACAATGCCTAACTTTTAATTAGTGTTATAAAAACACTTATATTGGTCTAATCATTTGGAAATACGCAGAATATCCGTACCTTTGCACTGTGTTTTTCATAGTATTAGATTTAAGGTTAACAAAGGTTGGAGTACAGCGGTACTCCTTTTTTTATGTCCATACGTTTGGAATATCCTCGCAAAAGGCTTTTCTTTGTGGTAATGCTTTAAAATAAATAATGCCATGAAAAGAACACTGTTACTCATCAATCTTCTTCTACTCTCTGTATGTGTATTCCCGCAAGAGAATATCGAAGTAAACTATGCTACTATTAAAAAGTATGTGGAAAACCAGTCGGATGATTACCAACAGCTGATTGAACGCTTTGAAGCTAATGACAGCTTATTATCCTTAAACGATTACGCGCTAATCTACTACGGTCATTCTTTCACCCCAAAATACAAAGGGAGTATGGAGCTTTGGAAAGAGCTTGAGACGCTAATGGAAGAAAAGAAATGGGAAGAAGCCTATACCCAATTAAAAGAATGCCGGAAAAAGAATCCTGTATCTCTTAAATTACTCATTTATGCCGTGAATCTGGCGAGTGAGCTGCAAAGAGAAGAAGAAGTTCAGGCTTATATAGATAAATACATAAAACTTTCCTCTGCCATCATCTCCAGTGGAGATGGCACAAGCGAAGATACAGCATTTAAAGTCATCAGCGTCAATGATGAATATCAGATATTAAACAATGTCTTCAAAGTAGAAGGCCTGAAGCAACAATCATTGGTGAACAAGTGCGACCTGATGGAATTTGAAAGCAGTCCATACTATGAGGGCACTCAAATCTACTTCGATATCAGCCGCTCACTGGACTATATGAAAGATTTATTCAAATAAAAACAATATCCCCTTCCTTCACTCCTAATTACCGTACTTGGTGATTGGAGAGCTGAGGAAGGGGATTATATTCCGGTTTATCAGATATTACCGGATAGCTTTTTCAATCCTTTCAATTCCGCCTTATCTTTCACCTCCATAATGCTGATAGCGTAACCACCACCCGGAGCCGCTTTCAATTTCAGCACAGTCTTAGGAGAAACAATCCCTTTACGGATTACGTAAGCCTGCGGATTCGTTTTATAATCGGCATCCTTTGCGTCCGCATAAACAGTAGCTATATACTGTTTATCAGCATCCAGAAAATCCAGTTTCAGAGTAGAAGCATGTCCCTGCTCACTGCTGGTACAACCAATAAACCAATTATTCGTACCTTTCGCCTTACGGGCAGCCGTGATACAGCGTCCCGGTTCTGCTTCCAGGTATCGGCTGTCATCCCAGTCCAGAGCCACATCTTTAATGAACTGGAAAGCATCCATAAAGCGTTCATAGTTCTCAGGCAGATCAGCTGCCATTTGCAGAGGGCTGTACATCGTGACATAGAGAGCCAACTGACGCGCCAATGTAGAGTTTACATGAGCGTGACTATTCGGATTCAGTTTATTCATATCCATTTCAAAGACACCCGGCGTATAATCCATCGGTCCGCCTTGCAGACGGGTGAAAGGAAGAATGGTCGTGTGGAAAGGCTTGCTGCCTCCGAAAGCTTCATATTCCGTACCACGGGCAGATTCATTTCCTATCAGATTCGGATACGTACGGCACAAACCAGTAGGACGTACAGCCTCGTGGGCATTCACCATAATCTTATGCTTGGCAGCTTCGGTCACGGCATACAGGTAATGGTTGTTCATCCACTGCCCATAATGATATTCGCCGCGCGGAATGATATTGCCCACATAACCGCTTTTCACGGAATTGTAACCGTATTGATTCATCAAGTCATAGGCAGCCTCCATGTGGCGTTCGTAGTTGCGTGCGGAAGCCGATGTCTCATGGTGCATCATCAGTTTGACACCTTTGGAGTGGGCATACTCATTCAGGTATTTGATGTCAAAATCAGGATATGGAGTGAGAAAGTCGAAAACATAATCCTTGCTGTTACCGAACCAGTCTTCCCAACCGGTATTCCAGCCTTCTACCAATACCTGATCGAAACCATGCTCCGCAGCAAAATCAATGTACTTCTTTACATTCTCCGTATTGGCGGGGTGAATGCCATTCGGTTTCACTTTCGTATAATCCGTTTCATCCAGTTTTACGGAAGGAAGATCAAATGTATAAGCCCACGGCTTGCCTGCCGCAATCATTTCCCACCATACGCCTACATACTTCACAGGCTTAATCCAGGAAGTATCCTCATACTTGCAAGGATCATTCAGATTCAGTATCAGATTGGAAGCCAGCATTTCACGGGCATCATCACTGACTATCACCGTACGCCACGGAGTGTGGCAAGGTGACTGCATATACCCTTTATCGCCCTGTGCATCCGGCGTCAGCCAGGATTCAAAGATAAGATTCTTATCATCCAGATTCAGGTGCATGCACGAATAATCCACCAAAGCAGCTTCATGGAGATTGAGATAGATTCCGTCTACTGTTTTCATCTGGAGGGAAGTCTGTACACCTGTCGGCGAAAACTGGTTTTGTGACGCATTATCAGTAATGGCTCCCTGCATCAAACCACGAATTTCCGAAAGTTTAGATTCCGTATAATCATATTCCTGAGTATCGTAATCACCGGGAATCCACCAGGCGGTATGATCACCCGTCATAGCAAACTGGGTATGTTCGTCCTTAATCACGAAGTAAACCAAATTCTTCTGTTGCGGAAACTCATAACGGAATCCTACACCATCATCATATACACGAAAACGAAGGTTCATATAACGATCCGTGGCGGGCTGTTTCAATTCAACCAGCAATTCGTTGTAGTGATTACGAATATCTTTCGTCTCTCCCCACACCGGTTGCCAGGTTTCGTCGAAGGTAGAGGTAGAAGCTTTCAGGACTTCAAAACCATCCAGCAGATTATTGGCATTCTTCAATTCCAATCCCAAGGTGCTGGGCTTAATCACAGATTTCCCTTTATACTCCACCTGATAGGTCGGAGCGCCATTCTTTGATAATTCAAAATCCAGCTTCACTTGGCCCGAAGGAGACGACACTCCTTCCGCTTTCCCCGCTAAGGCAAAAAGAAGACAAATTGCACTAAGCATTAACTTTCTCATAACTATACTTTTTATGGTTGCTATTAATAAATAAATTCAATCGTGTGTTTCACCCCGTCATCCGGCAATCTCAACATACAAAGATTCTGTTTCTTATCCGGACACCATGCAGTAACCTTGAACTCCATTTCCATTCCTTCATTCAGTTTTTCCGCTTTCATCTTCCTTACTTTCTGTCCGTCAATAAGTGCTTCCTTCGGCATCTGCCCGGTATAAATGCAAAACATCAGGTTGCGTTCTCCCGGAAGAGCATACTTCTCTCCCGCCCTTTCCCCGATTTCGAGCACATATCCCTTTTCCGTTGTCCGGCAAGATACAGGAGTACGCATAAATTCCCCACGCTGATACCCCAGATCAGTTCCTGCATCTTCATACAGGGAGAAAGACGTTTCGTCGCCCGCCGCAGCCGGAAATACCTCAAATGTAATCGGATAAACCGCTTTCTCATCCGTATAATTCATCACAGGCATCTGAGGGATGATACTTCCTTTCCGCACAAACATAGGAATGGTATTCAACGGAGCATTTGCCGTAGTCCACTGTTCGCCGCTATATTCCGTGCGCTTGTCATTATAATCAATCCAAGTACCTTCGGGCAGATAAACATTCTTATTAGTCGCCCCCTTCTTCACCACCGGAGCTACCAGCAGTTCGCTGCCAAACATAAATTGTGCATCCGTAGAGACTGTTTCCAAATCCGCCGGATATTCCATAAACATGGGGCGCATAATCGGCAAACCCGTTTCATACGCTTCGCGGGCATAAGTATAAATATAAGGCAGTAAGCGATATTTCATTTCTATGGCAGCTTTAACGTTCTTCTCCGCTTCCTCCCCAAAGAGCCACGGTTCTACCGCCACATCTCCTTCATGGTGAATACGGCTCAGAGGATTGAACGCTCCCAACTGTACCCAACGGGTATAAAGTTCCGCCATAGCGGGATAATCTTCAATATCCCCGCAATAACCGGAAATGTCACATGCTACGAAAGGAATCACACCCAGTCCGGCAGATAAAAGTACCGGGATCTGATTAGCCATCTGTCCCCAGCCTTGCAGCACATCATCTCCATTGCCGCAATCTCCGGTCCAGCCGAAGGTGTAACGCTGCAATCCTGCATAGGCGGCACGTGTCATCTGGAAGACACGAAGATCCGGATTCCGTTTCTCAAACTGTTCTTTTACCACCTTGTCCCAGGTCAGACCATACACGTTATGAATTTCATCGTGCATACCCAGGTGGTGCTTCATTACAAGACGTTCCGTTTGTTCCTCATTGCTCCAGGCAGGTTCACCCATATCCGTCCAGAAGCCAGCAATGCCATCATCTATCGGTTTCTGCTGATAGGCTCCCCACCAGTCCGCCACTTCGGGAATGGTAAAGTCCACCACACCGCAGTTGCCACCCCACGGCCAAGGCATATCATAGCTCTTACCCGTAGTGGAGTCTTTCACCAGATAACCCAAGCGGTCCGCTTCTTCCCATTGCTTTTTATTAGCCTGAGAGATAACCGGGTCTTGCGAAACAATCACTTTAAAGCCCATCCCTTTCAGGTCGGCAAGCATCTTCTTCGGATTCTGATAGTTTTCTTTCCGCCAGTTGAAGTCCTGTAGGTATTGTGTCCAGCCTATATCCTGATAGATGATATCGCAAGGAATACCACGCTTGCGGTATCCTTCGGCTATTTCATAAGAGAGCTTCTCGGTAGTCAGCAGGCCGCGGCATTGTGCAAAGCCCAGCGCCCACTTCGGAGGCATGATGGGTTGTCCGGTCAATGCGACATACTGTTTCATGATTTCCTTATAATCCTTACCGAAGATGAAGTAGTAAATCATCTCCCCACCAGGAGCTTCAAAGCTGTAATAATCACGGCTTTCAGTGCCGAATTTGAATTCTGTCTTATACGTGTTATCCAGAAATATACCATAGCGATAACTGCTCATAAAGAAAGGGATACTCTTGTACAGGGGATCTTCCACAACGCTGTAACAAGGTTTATCACTGTTCCACATCTTATAAGATTCGCCTCGGCGGTCCAGCTTGCCGGTCTTCTCACCCAAACCGAAGAAATGCTCATCCCGGCGCAGGGTTTTATACTCCACTTTACGCTCTCCATCGCTGATATGCCCCTTGTCGGCATAATCACTGAACAAGAGCTTCTGATACTTGTCGAATATCTGCAAGCTGAACGGAGCCTTGTTGATGCGGATACGCAATTTAGGCGTAAATATCTCATAGCAGGCATTCTGTTCGTCCACCTGGACAGTGCCTACATCTTCCAATTCTTCATTAATCACCGCAAAAGAAGGATTTCCCCGCTGCAACTTACCGTCCGGCGAAAACCAGACGCGCACAACGGAGGGACTGCAAAGTTGCAACTGCACAGCCGAATTATCGTCTAAATGAAACGTAACGTCTCTCCCTTCCTGCGAATAAGAAGTACAGTTTCCCGTTACATTTCCGCCATATAAGTGCGGAGACAGGCAACACAGTATTAAAAATAAATATATATATTTTCTCATGGTTCTATATCTTTTATAATTTATTCCATTACAATCATGCTCCAGTATTTCAGTGAAGGAAGCGTAAAGGTTATCGCTCCGTCTTTCTGTTCAAAAGCTAATTCCTGCGAAGCTCCGGCATGTGCATCGGGAGTAGCTACCCACACTTTGCTCACTTTCCCCGCAACATTCAGTTTCAAGGGCACTTTAGTCACCAACCGTGGTTCGGGCATTGTCCCGTTCAGGTCTCTCCAACTTAAACTGTTTGCACTAAGGAAGTTCAGCAGATGAACCACCTGTTTGCCATTCACCCTTCTGGCGAAAGAAGTAATGGCTGATTTCTGTGGCGGCCAAGTGTTCAGATTCAGATTCTTGCTTGCATCCGTACATACCAAAGTTACCTTCTCCTCCTCCCCGCCATCGCGAAGAAGATTCTGATAAGCAGTCATAAAGTCATAATAGCGCACAACAGCCGTCTTCAAGGCATCACTCATCTGCAAACGGGTATTTGGAAAATATTCACTGCACAACATATGGTCGCCTCCCAATTCCAGGTGCGAACCGCCCAGAGCAAACATCACCGCATCCGTCAGCAAGATTCCCGGCATATTGAACTCACCGGAACCCTTTTCATAATTCATATAAGCTGCAAACACTGTCTTCAATGCCTGATTTCCGTACTGATGGTTCGCTTTCAGGATCGTATATAAATCCGTGAAATCAGCTTCATCCCCCCAAACTTCATTATACAAGAAATCTACTTTCCCCGTACCTGCAATCTGAGACGCCCCATAGCTGCTTACTGCATTCATCACCAGTCTCTTATCAGGATGTTTCCCCTTCATTGCTTCAATAAACGAAACATAAGTCTTAGGCAGATTCACCTTATTCCCCTTGTAATCATAGCGGTCGCCACGGTTTCCCAACTGGTCTATCTGATAGCCGTCAAAGTCAAGATTGGCATAGACATCATCGTTGCGCTGGGCAATATATGCCTGCCATTCGGCATTACCCGGATCGAGCAAATAGATATTGCTCTTCCAACTGTCAGGCAACGTATGCGCATCCTTATCCGTATGCCCTGTGCCTTTAAAGATGTACCACTCTTCTTTCACACCGTCACCCGCTGCATCATCGAGCGCACCGAAACAAAGATTATAGAACATCGCCTTCATTCCAAACGAGTGCTGGATGCGGATATAATCCTTTACCGACTGTGTATAAATATCCCGGTTGGCAATATCCTTATATACCGCATCGAGATGTTCACGCGTACCGCCTAATGGCCAGTGGTGCTTGTTGTGCCAATCCTGAAACTGCACACCATTGATATGGCAACGGTTCAGAAAAGCCATTTCTTCCTGAATTTTACTTTCCGTTTTAGAAGCGTCGAAAGTGGCGACAAAGCCATAACGCGGAAAGCGTGTCCAGTCGCTGGATACATCGACGGCAATAGTACCGAGAATGACTTCCGTACCGTCTTCTTTAGTGCGATAGACATCCGCCAGATATCCGGTGAAATCCGTTGCAGGGGCAGTCCACGTCCAGGAACTGCCTGCGATTGCCTGTTCGGAGATTACCTTGTTCAAAGTACGGTAACGTATCTTGGCTCCCGCAGGCAGGGCATCAGCTGTGAAGGAAACGGTTTCACCCGGTTTGTAACAAGCCTTGTCAGTAGTCAGGTTCACGGTTAAATCGGAGGTAACGGGAGTGACATCAGTCACTCCGCCGGTTTCTCCTCCACCGCCGTTACCACCGCCGGTTTCATCATTGTCTTTGCTGCACGAAGCCAAAAAGAACATGGCAGCCATTGCATAAATTATATATTTCATCGTTTCACTGTTTTACTATCGAAATAGTCTCTTCCAACTGATTCAGAGTAATCTTATAAGAACCTGCCGTCGTAATCTTCCATTTCAGGTCGATACCTCCAATCATTACATCCAGGTATTGAGCTTTGAAAGCATCGCTGGCCTTATCCAGGAACAACATTGGTTCCGTCTCGCCCGAAGGCTGCTTATCAGCTACGGTCGGCATAAACCAGGCACCGTTCCAGTCCTCTTTCTTATCACAGGTCAGCTTCAACTCACCCACATTCAGTACACCTTGCCAGGTAAATACATACGGATTATCCGTGGCCTGCATCGGCGTGGCATCTCCAATGCTCCATCCCGCAGGCGCAGCATCCCCTACCATATAAATCATCTCATAAGGAACAAATTCGCTCATCATCATGCGCTCTTTCCCTGCACGGATATCGACACATATCTTATAGGCCTTACCACATTCGGCATCTTTCAGCACCCATTTATTGTCAGGATCGAACCCTTTCACAAATACCATTTCCGTATCGGTGTAAGCGGCATTGGCATTCTTTGCCTTATACATGCTCTCCCAGCTTCCTTCCGAAGTTCCGAACTTGAATTCCCCGCCCTGGCCTGCATCAAACAAACGGGCATAGCGGAACAGGAACGGATCGAGCACATCCTTTTTCATCGGCACAAATCCCCAGTCGTTCATACCTCCAACGAAATAAAGCTGATCGTAAGCCGGTCTGAGGTTCTCGGTCTGGGTCAGTGTGATAGCACCGGTAAACAGGTTCGCTTCAACAATATAGTTAAACTCTTCTTCAATCGTAAACGATTCGTCCGGCTGATCGGCACTGGTACGAAGCACCAGCTTTCCGTCAGTTCCTTTGTTGTACGACGGCAAGAAAGCCCCCAGCGTAGTGATAAACTTGAAGGAACCCGCAGTCATTTTTCCCGTCCATGTAAAGATACCATTGTCTTTCCGGGTCATTTCCGTTGCATCGTCCGCACTCCAACCGCCGGGAGTGGCATCACCTATCAGGTAAAGAGTGGAAGTCAACGGTTTGTAGGCAGTGACATTAAAAGAAGTGGTGGCCACCTGTGTCTCTTCCCGATCCGTTACTTTGGCTGTCAGGCGTGCTTCCAGAGAGATGTTTTCAGTAGTTTCCGCACCGAAATGCTCACGAAGGATGTTATTCAATTCCTCCACGTTCTTCTTCCAGGTATATTCCTGCACGACATTCTCCAAAGCCACATAAGGAGCGGCAAAATTACTGCCCGCCTTGGCAAGTTCCAGTGTATAGGAAATCTTATTTCCCGTACCATAATTCGTGCCCGTTGTCCAGGAGAGTTCCAGGGCATCATCGCCATGCGCCTGTTCGTTCAAAACGACTTCCGTGTTGCTGGTGGAAAGCGCCAGTTCATTGTGCCCCTTGTCCAGTTCCATATAGTCATTGTCCACACATGCAGACAGTGTCATGCAACCCAGCAATGCAAATACTAAATGTGAAATATATCTTTTCATATTCTTCTTCTGATTTAAGTGATTAATAACCCGGATTCTGTGTCATCAGTATATTCGCATCCATTTCCGTCTGCGGAATGGGGAACAACAGGCGATTCTTGTTCACACTGTTCTTGCCGATGGATTGCAGGAAACGGATGGCATACTCTCCATTATTGACGCGGATCATATCGAACCAGCGATGTCCTTCGAAAGCCAGTTCCATGCGTCGTTCGTGAATAATCTTCTCACGCATCGCCTCCTGCGACAGACCTGAAACTTCCGGCAGTCCGGCACGTTTGCGAACTATATTCAGGGGAGCGGCAGCTTGGCCGGGTTGTCCCATTTCATTCAGCGCTTCCGCTTTCTTCAGCAAGACATCCGCATAGCGGTACACAACAAAGTTATTGGGGTTCGTATTGTATTCCGGCGAAATGGTCTTGGACACCAGAAATTTGCGCACGTTATATCCGGTATTGGAATAAGAACTCTTGTAAGTCTTCCCGTCGAAGTCCGGACAACCTGCATAAAGCACCGTCAGCTCTTTCCGTTTGTCACCTTCTTCATACTGGCTCACAAATTCCTCCGTAGGCTGATTCCAGCCGTAGCTGCCTGCAACAAAGTCCGAATTGCGGGGCCCCATGAAAGTGGAAAGCCAGGAAGACTGACCGTCCGTTCCCCAGAAATCATATTCCGTACTTCCGGAATACTGCACTTCAAACAGAGATTCGGGACCGTTATTGATAGTAGCATCGAAGTTATTTTCATACTTACAGGTGGAAAGGTCGTAACCTAGGTTCGTAATCTCATTGCACAGTTCCACCACGTCTTCATAATAACTCGTATGGTTGGGAGCCAGTGTCAGGTAAATATCCGCCAGCATGGCAAGGGCGGCATCCTTACAGGCACGTCCTTTTTCTTCTTCATTATATTCCGCTTTCGCCGGAAGCAAATCGACCGCATTCTTACAGTCCGAAATGATCTGCTCATAAGTCTGATCCAACGTAGTGCGTGCTATTGCAGTAGATTCACCCGGATTATAAGGTTCCAGACGCAAAGGAACGCCGCCATACAAACGGGCTAAGATATAATAGTAATGGGCACGAAGGAAATATGCTTCACCCATACAACGGTTCTTTATACTTTCCGATACGGCTTCGGCCTGCGGAAGACTGGTCAGCACAATGTTACACTGCCCGATGCCTACCCACGGAGAACGCCACATATACAGGGCCATACCATTATCGCTCTGCGTGATAAAATTGGATGCCTGTATGGTTTCCAGACCGTCCGTACCACCGCCTGCACCTACCAGGCTGTTGCCCGCAACGATATCCAGCGACCACATACGCTGGTTGTAGAGATTGGAAGACTGAAGCGCCTTGTAGCAAGCATTTGTCAGTGCCACGGCCACATCATCGGTCACGGTTGTTTCAGGGTCAACGGCATATTTGGGCGACTTATCCAGGAAGTCGTTACATGATACCAGCATCAATACAGCCAGCACGTATAGTAAGTTTGTTATCTTTTTCATATCCAAATCAATTAAAAGTTAAAGTTTAATCCTACACTGAATGTACGGGAAATGGGATAACGGGACAAATCAATACCGTTGATATCCACCTCCGGATCGAAACCGGAATACCCGGTAATGGTAGCCACATTCTCACAAGAAAGGGAAAGGCGTGCATTCTCTATCTGTAACTTCTGCAACCATTGTTTCGGGAAGGTATAAGAGAGTGTGATGTTCTTCACACGCAAGTAAGATCCGTCTTCTACAAAGCGGTCGGATACACGGCAGTTCTGATTAGGATCGCCGAACACGGCACGCGGCATGGAGTAGCTTGTCCCCTCTCCGCGCCAACGGTTCAGCACGTCAGTCGTCTGGTTGTATGCGGCAGCCATACCGACATTGTCGATATTGTTGGCGTTATAAATCTTATTGCCGGCCACTCCCTGAAGGAATACGGAAAGCTCGAATCCTTTATAAGACAAGTTGTTGTTCATTGAGAAGAACCAACTGGGATTGGGATTGCCAATCACTGTGCGGTCACTGTCGTTGATGACACCGTCGTTGTTCAAATCCCTGAAACGGATATCACCCGGTTCAGCTCCCGGCTGCACGGCATGCGCATCCACTTCCGCCTGGTTTTGGAACAAGCCATCCGTCACGTAGCCGTAGAAGGCATTAATCGGATAGTCTTTTGCCAGCATCGTGACATACGAGTTGTTGATCTGGTTGATATAGTAAGGAACCGCGCTGTTCAGGTCCTTAATCTTATTCTTATTATAAGTGGCGGTCACGTTTGTTTCCCAACCCAGTTCTCCGGTCAGGTTGATGGTGTGCAGACTCATTTCCAAGCCTTGGTTGCGTACTTTACCGGCATTCGTATAAGTAGTGGTGGTATCTTCAAATCCCGATGTGATGGGGATGGATGCCTTCACCAACATATCCCTTGTCTCTTTCAGATAAGCATCCAGTGAGAATACGATCCGTGAATTGAACAGGGAAGCATCAAAACCGATATTCGTCTGTGCCACCTCTTCCCAATGGATGTAAGGATTGGCAAGCGTAGAGGAAACCAATGCGGTCTGATTGCCGCTCGTTGTTCCGAATGGATATACACTGGTGTTGTAAGATGCCAGGTAACTATAATTGCCGACACTTGCCTGGCTACCCGTCACTCCATATCCTACACGTATTTTCAGGTCGTTCACAACGTCATTCTTCGGGAACCAGCTTTCCTGCGAAATGCGCCATGCGGCAGATACAGAAGGGAAAGTACCCCAACGGTTCTTTTTACCGAAACGGCTGGAACCATCACGGCGGACAGTTGCCGTCAGCATATAGCGGTCTTCGTAAGAGTAGTTGATACGTGCCATGTAAGAGAGCAATGCCCATTCATTGGAACTGCCGCCAATGGCGTACATCTCCTGACCGTTATCCATTTCATGCACATTGTCGAACATGAAGACATTCTTCTGTGCATTCAGGTAATCATTCTCATTCCACTGTGCAGACGAACCCGCCATCACTCCCACACGATGCTTTTCTGCAAAGGTATGGTCGAACAGGAAATAGTTATCCCACAGGTAAGTGAATGATTTATTATCGCTCTTGTAACGTGAAGTTTCTTCCGTCGGAATAGGCTTCCAGTTATATTTCGGCGTGAAGTTATCGATGAACCAGAATTTGGCATCGTAACCGAAAGTGCTCTTGAATTTCAGCCATTTGGTAAAAGTCAGTTCCGCCGTCAGGTTGGCAAGGAAGTTATAACCTTTCGTCTGGCTCTTGTTCAGTTGCGTAGGCCCTATCGGGTTGCGGATGCTACCGTACCATTCCGAATTACCTTCCGGCCCACTCCATGAACCGTTTTCATTCTTCACCGGAAGAACGGGAAGAGCTTTCAGTGCATCACCGATATTATAGCTGCCCGAATCCTTCGTATCAGTACTGAAAGTGATATTATTGGAGAACTTCAACCACTTCAGCACCTGTGCGTCGCTGTTGGACTGAAACGTAAAACGGCGATAGTTTACACTGCGCACCGTACCCGACTGATCGAGAAAACCACCGGACACATAATAATGAGACTTCTCATTTCCTCCGGAATAACTTACCGTATAGTTCTGCATCACACCCGTGCGTAGCAATTCGTCCATCCAGTCGGTACCTGCACCCAGTTCCGAAGGATTTGCCCAATTCGGGTTCGGATTGCGACCGCTGTTCACCATCATATCATTACTCAAATCGGCATACTGACTTGCGTTCAGTAAAGAAGGAACGTTCGTGGCATTCTGGAAAGCACAATTAGCCGATACCGACAATTTTCCTTTCCCTTCCATTCCGCGCTTGGTGGTGATCATCACTACCCCATTGGCTCCACGCGAACCGTAAATGGCTGTAGCCGATGCGTCTTTCAATACGTCCAGGCGTTCCACATCCGCCATGTTCAGTGAAGATAGTCCCAGGTCGGTGGGCACACCGTCAATCACCACCAGCGGATCGCAGTTGTTAATGGAACCCAGACCACGAATCTTGATAGATACATTGTCACCGGGCTTTCCGGCATCCACTACCTGCACACCGGAGATGCGGCCCTGAATGGCTTGTCCCAGATTAGAAACGGGAGTATCTTTGATGTCCTTGCTTCCCAAAGAGGAAACAGCACCGGTAAGGTCACTTTTCTTCATGGTTCCATAACCGATAACCACCACTTCGTCCAGCATTTCACTGTCTTCCGAGAGTGTTACCATAATCTGTTTCTGTCCTTTTACGGGAACTTCCAAAGACTTATAGCCCACGAATGAAACTACTATAACGGCATCCGAAGGCACATTCAGCGAAAAATCGCCATCGATACCCGTTATCGTACCGTTCGTTGTGTTCTTCTGCACCACACTGGCACCGATAACGGTTTCTCCGGTCTGGTCTTTCACTACACCTTGTACTGTGATTTGCTGTGCGAACATGCACATCGGAAGTAACATTCCTATCAGACAAACCATAATTCGAAGCCTGATCGGCATTTTGTACTTTTGCATAATATAAGAGTTTAAAGTTAGTAATAAAAATATAGATTCACATGCATTTGTCCCCTCTGTGAAGGAACAATGCAAATGTATCTGATAAGAGGAAGCAATAAGGGGGAAAAGAGTGAAAAAGTAGTAGTTTTAGGCGTTTTATAAGACATAAAACACTAATAATCAATGCTATCAAGAAGATGCATTGTTTCAAAAAAGTAGTAAAAATATAAGCGTAAAAAAGACACTTATATGCCTTAAAAGTGTGGTTTTAGTCTCTCGACTTACCTATTTTCATTACTTCCTGTTCCAGTTGGTCACGGTCTCCCGCAGCTTTATTGCGAACTTTGGTACGGTAATTATAAATGGTAGTCACAGAATAGCGCAGGAATTGGGCAATCTTCACACTGTCGGTAATTCCCAAACGGATAAGGGCGAAGATACGCAGTTCGGTACTCATTCGTTCGTTGACCTTGGGGTAAATCTGCTCCCCTTCGGCAAGCAGGGTGTTGAAGTCTTCTACAAAAGTGGGAAACAGTTGCAAGAAGGTATTATCAAAATTGGCATAAAACTCTTTCAGCTCTTCTTCTATGAACTTGGAAGATTTGATGTTTTTGTATAGCTCATCTACCTTGCCCGTAGCGGCTATCTTGCCCAGTGAACGGCGATAGTTATCCATCTTTTCCAGATATACGGAACACTGGTCCATATAGCGGCCGATGTATTCCTCTTTCAGGTAGGAGTTTTCGGCAATGATGTGGTTGGCTTCTTTCAGTTGCAGATTGTAGCGGTGGAGTTCTTCATTCAATTCTTTCAGACGCTTGTTGGCATCTATCACTTCGTGGCGTGCGGCTGCTACGCGTTTCATCTGCTTATACACATAGAAGATGGCGATCAGCAGGAAGATGGACAGCAAGCTGATAGAGACTAACGCCCATTTCATTTGTTCCTGTTGCTTTTCGGCCTTTTGCTGGTAAGTGTCGTTGATGAGGGGGAAAATTTGCAGGATTTCCAGAATACGCAACCGGGCGTTGCAGAACACGGCATCGTCCATACACAATTTCAGATACGAATAGGCACGGTCTATATCTCCTTCCTGATAGAGCAACACAGCCAGTTTCCTCAAAGAAATATATTCGCGCACTGCGGACTTCATATCTGCAATGGAGGAAAGAATCAAATACTCCTTCTCTTTTTCTGTGTCTTCTTTCAGGCGGTATGACTCTGATAAAGTGTAGGCACAGATTGCCACATCGTGCACATTGTCTATCTGTCCCGCCAGGTAGTCGGTCAATAACTGGATGGCTTTATCGAACTCGCCCCGCACATTGTGCTGGTCGGACTGAATCAGCGTGTACACCAGAAGATTGTCTTTGTTGACCAGCAACAGGGAATCACGGTATCTATCCGTTATCTCGGCATAGAGTTTTTTCTCCTGTTCCGTAACGGCATAATCGGCCATGAGGCCATAGACGGTGCGGTAAATATGGTAATAATACGGGTGCAGGTCATCAGGTAGATGATTGATTTGTACGTTATGCATCAGGTCAACTGCTTCTTTATACATGCCTGCTGTGCCCATAATCTCGGCAGTGTTCATGAGGGCGTTGTCCTGATGTTCCTTGTTTTTCATTCGCAGGGCTACCTGATATCTCTCGCGTGAGATGTAGAGCGAAGAGTCGGTGTTGTAGGAACGGTATTCATCCAGATATTCCCCCAACAGGGTAAAGCGGTTTTCGTCAGAAATGCGTTGTCTCAAGGCTTGTCTCAGGTCGTTCAGCTTCTTTTCTTTTTGCTCAATGTATACAGGGCGGTTTTGAATTACATGGTCCAGTTGGGATAAAAGGGAGTCTACAACATTGTTGGCGGCATGGAGCTGACACATACATACACAACATAATAGATATAAGGATGTGACTATTTTCTTCATCTGAGTTTCGATTGGTTAAAGGTTACTTCTACAAGAAGTTCTATGCAAAAATAAGTAAAATTTGATAGAATCCCATGCGGATAGCACTTAAATCACAATATCTTTAAAGTAAAGACGATAGTTTTTTAAAGAATGGAGATACTTACATGTACATGTTAGCAATATTGACATGTACATGTAGATAAGGATAACATGTGCATGTAAGTAGCGCTGACATGTACATGTAAGTAAGTATATTCTTTAAGAACGGAGATGAAGAAGATATAATTCATATTATATCATCTATATTTATTTGATAGTTCTTGTCTATTAGAATATAATTATACTTTCTTGATATACATTGTTCCAAATTATACCTATTGGTTTTACTTACATCCTCAAAGTAATGTTGTAAACAACTATTTTTATTGAGCTACTCCCCGCTTCTTTACATTCATTTATAGTTCCGTATTTATTTCTTCAAAATCAGCATGATTAATCGCTGGAAGTAAAACTTCTAATATATCTTTTGTCCTTATTTTCAGGCTACAAGTATTTTCACATGGATGACAGCCTATATAATCTGCCTGGATAACGTCTTTATCAATTAATAATTTAACCTTATTCTCTTTGTCATAAATAAGTCCGAGAATACTTACAGCTCCGGGTGTTGTAAAAAGGAGTGTTTTCATATCTTCATCAGAAGCAAAAGAAAGGTGCGAACTTCCTATTTGCTTTGCAATACTTTTGGCTGATAGTTTTTTATTTCCCGAAAGTAGAAGCAAAAAGTACTCTTTCTGTTTGTTGACCAAAAACAGGTTCTTACAGGGTGAAACACCCAGTTTCTGTGCTATTGTCATACCTTCTTCCATAGTCATAATGGGAGGGTGTTCTAAACGGGTGTAGTCGATACCTAACCTGTCAAGCGTATTGTAGATTTCTTGTTTCATTGGTAACTTTTCATTTTTCGGTCTCTTGCTCTTTTTGCTTATATGCACATTCGGTATTTGAGAATATTGCAAATATAAAGAAAGTGTAATTCACCGCAAATAGTGAACTGTACTTTTCTGCACATCATCGAGTTTACTGTTTACAGTTTAAAGCCTTTACTTTTCTTCGAATTACTAACAGCTTACTTTACATGGTAGTGACAAATGGTGTCAATGATTCAGTGATTTGCACCATTATGAATAATATTTCATGCTTTATAATGTTTGCCATGCTTCCGTCTGAATATTTTTTGTACCTTAGTAGCATAAAAAAAGACCACTTCTTCAAGTGGACTATATCTAATTGAAAATACGACAAGCAATATGAAAAATACTGTCATTATTATATTATTCGCTATGTCTTTGCTATCGTCTTGTACCATTCGGCAGGACTACAACCAGCAATTACTTAAGGCAGATTCACTTATGCAGCTGCGTCCGGATAGTGCCTTGAATATTCTTAAAAGCATTTCACCTGAAAAACTTTCTACACGAGCTGATAATGCATACTATGCATTGCTGCTGACGCAAGCGCAAGATAAAAACTTCGTTGTACAGAAGGATGATTCATTAATACAGATAGCAGTTCACTATTATGATTCTATTGGAGATACAAAGATGCAAGCAAAGGCGCATTATTATTGGGGATGTGTATATAGGGACATGAATCAGCAGGCAGAAGCAATCAGAGAATTTTTTATTGCTGCGCCTTTGACGGAAAAATCTAAAGAAAAGAGACAATTAGGGTTGATATATAATAATATAGGATGTATTTATAATATACAGGAATTCAATGAAAAGGCAGATTCCATCTATCAATTAGTGGAGGTTATTGCCGAAGAATTAAAAGATACGATTCTTTGGGTTGAAGCTCTGTCTAAGCAAGGTTCTATTGCTTTAGCAGAAGGAAATAATTACTTCCCAATTGTCGAACAGAAATTGTCAGATGCTTTTAGGATAGCAGATAAAGTAGGTCATAATGGACTAAAAGCCGATATATCAGCTTCGTTAAGCCATTTATATAGTCGAATGAATTTGGGAGAAAAAGCTTTGTATTACGCAAAACTAAATCTTTCCTTGCGGAGAGATGCTACACGAGCTTATCGTACTTTCCTCATTTTAGGGGACGCTTATTATAAATGTGGACAATATGATTCCGCAACTTTCTATCTTAATAAAAGTTTGATAGGTAAAGACTATGGAAGAAAGGCAGATGCCTACATGCGTTTAGCGGACATCGCAATGATTCAGGGAGATAATGCTTTATCCATAGAACTGGAAAGAAGCAGTTCTGCATATAAAGACAGTTTATACCAACTTCGCCGGAGAGTAGTTACCAATAAAATAATTAAAGCGGAAACTGATGCGCAGACAATGCTTCAGAAATTATATTATAAAGGACGCTTAAACACATACTTATATGGTTTTATACTGATAACGATAATAATTATCGCAATTGCTCTTATTATATATAAACAGTATCAAAGAAAAAATGATTCATTGCAAAAGGACAAACTACAATTAGAAAAAGTAAACCAAACTTTGAATCTATATTATACCAATCTACAAACTGATATAAATCAAAAGGATCTTGAGATTGTAAACCTGAGAGAAGAATTGGCTTCGCATCAAGTCAATGAAAAACAAAGAAAAAAACTACAGGCAGAACTGGACGAAATGGTTTTGAAACGAAAGGCTTTAGCAAAAGAAGCTTTCCTACACTCGCCACTTTATGAAAAAATGCAGGCCATCATCAAAGATTATCAGGATCAAGATACATCCGATAAAGAAATAAGCGATCAAGAATGGCAGGAGTTTGTAGCCGAAATGGATGTGGAATGGAATAATGCCATAACAGAGCTTTGTGCAAAATATCAATTATCTAAAGAAGAACTCCATCTGGTATGTTTAAGTTTGGTGGAATTCCCATTCTCCCATTTAGAATATTTATTGCATCTCTCCAGAGCAACACTTTATCGAAAGAGAAATGCTCTACTTAAGCGAATTGATACTAAACAGGACCGTGAATTTGAAGAAATTCTGCAAAAAATTAGGTAGTGAGACACTTGTGAGACACTTTGTTTGTGTAGGCTTTTGTAATTTAGCAACATAAAACAAAAGTCTGATATATATGAAAAAGGTATCATTTATTTTATTATCGTTATTGATCTTATCTATTTCTGTAAACGCACAATTTGCTTTTAGCAGTACGAAAATAATGCTAACACAGAAAGATGGTGATAGAGATATAAGTGGGCAAGAAGGTGATATAACCCCAGAAAATGCTCCTAAGGCTCGTAGTAGTGTTTCCCAACCTGTATGTGCTTCCTTATATAATAAGGTAGTAACAATTGATTTTCAAACAGTATTCTCTACTGTTACAATCAATATTACTAATGAAACTACCGGAGAGATAGTCTCTTCAAAGTTGTTCATCAATCCAACAAGCCTTTCTATTGACTTAAACGGAAAAGATACCGGAGATTATATGATAGAAATTATTTCTAATGAAATATCATTGGAAGGACATTTCCCTTTATAATATTCTTATAAAATCATATATTATGAAGTATTTCATTTATGTATCATTATTGGGCTTAATTTCCAGTAGTATATTCCTTTCTTCTGATAATTATAAAAAAGAGGAACAAAATAATTCAAAAAGAATCTTGCAACTAGATGACTACATCTGTTGTGAGGGACAATGGATATATTTACATGGATGTAAGAGTTGGATATCCAGAAATGAAGTTGCAATTTTCGATTCTGCATATATAGAAAAAGGACAGCATTCAGTTGAATTACAGGCATGATAAGTTTCTTCCTCATAAACTATCAACCGTTAAGGTTTCAGATTCCTGTATTTATATCTTCACCACCCGAAATTTAGAAGGACAGAACATAAAATTGAAGGAATTCCACAAAAAAGTAGTAAATGAGACACTTGTGAGACACTCTGTCTGCATAAACCTTCGTATTTTAGCAACATAAAACAAAAGCCTAATACACACAAAAAAGTATTACCCGCTTTGTTTTCGATCTTTGATAATTCTGTTAATGCATATGTATTCTTGAATATATATTGATTGTGATTATACTAAAGAATAGTTTAAATTCATTCTCAGAGTGAAAGTATTGGCATTTAGAAATTTATAATTTATATACTATGAAGAAATCTAGTTTATATATATTTATATAGAATAATTAGATGGTAATTCAAGCTTAGAAAGAATTATCACCTAATATATAATTAACCCTTATGTTTTATATTAAATTTATTCATTATGAAAGAACTTAGTAAAAAAGAATTATCTCAAATTGTTGGAGGTAGTCTTGCTGATTGGTGTGCTGCAGTGAAAACGATTTATTCAAATCATGAGAATGCTAAAAACATGAGTCCCGAAACTTATGCAAATGGGATTAAATTGTACAACGCAAATTGTCGTTAATCTACATTTCTTTTTTATCAAAAGGATGGCGGTAATCATCTGCCATCCTTTGATAAAAAAGATTGCAACCATTGTCAATAGGAGGGTTTATGGAATCAACATTATTTGTCGTTTTAAGATTTATAGATAGATATAAAATCCTTTATGACAAGGAGGAAATAAGACTGCGACTTATGTCTGACCCACAATTTCCATCATTATTATCTGTAGCTAATATTTTAGATTATCTTCATATTTCCTATAAACCTGTCCAAACAAGCCTTTTAACATTAGAAACATTCAAATTAGACTGTCTAGTACATCTAAAGAATAACCATCATTCAAGTTTTGCCATAATAGAAAGCATGAGAAATGATATGGTCACATATTATGATGGTGACATACATACTATATCTACAAAAGATTTTGAGGAAAGATGGTCTAAAATAGCAATCTTAGTAACCCCTCCTATTTCTCAACAAACTATTCTTAGTAATCATAAAAGACTTCTTTATGCGATAACGAGTATCATTCTTGGTGCATTACTCATTTTCATTAAATCTCAATCATTCCTATGGGTTATTCCTGCTTTTGTATGTTGTATCGGAATATTATTATCTTTCCAGTTAATGCAAATAGAAGCTGATAAAAATCACTATTCCAAATTCTGCCAAGTTAATTCTAAAATTAATTGTCGGAAAGTCGTCATAAAACCACTGCGCATTTTCTCTTACCATGTATCTTTAGCTGAATGCAATTTTATTGTTTATGTGGCAGCATTGGCATCTTGCCTGTTAGCTTCAAAAGAAACAATAGTGTATATTCAGCTATACATATCGTTATTTTCTTTATGTTTACTTCCCCTATTAGTGCTTCTCGTAGCATATCAACTTTTTGTCCTCAAACATTGGTGCTTACTCTGTTTGTGCTTATCTTCTATTTATATAATGATGGGATGTTGCTTTATTTATTATAGGATTTGTCTAATAGATAGCCTACTATTCTATAAAGAAATACTCTCAATCTTCTTTTTTTCTTTATTCCTTGCTTTGGTTATATTACAATTTTCTAAGAAACATCTTAATTCACTGGCACAATATAAACGTGAAAAAATAACTTCTTTACGTTTCAAAAGGAACCAAAGCATTATTCAGCAGTTTCTCTGCGAAAAAGACTACATTGATTTAAACTATGAAAATGCTATTTTATTAGGAGATCAAAATTCATCAATAACAATAGCAACAATTATTAGTCCATATTGTCCATATTGTAAAGCTATAGTCAAAGAGATGTTTAATTTATCAAATGTTTTCCCTATTAAATGGAACATAATCTGGGATGGAATTATATCTTTACAAAACCAGCATATCAATAACCAACAATTGTATTGGGAAGAACTATATAAAACAGATAAATGGACGTTTATAAGAGAATTACAGAAATTTACTAAAAAAGAAGATTTTCTACTTCCGAGTTGTAATGTCTCAGAACAAACAAAGTTACTTTTTTATAACAGATTAAATCTATTGAAGCAAAGTAATATTGATAAGAATCCAACTGTCTTAATCAACGGTAGAATATTATCAGAATATTATAGCGTCAGTGATTTTAAATATATATTAAATGATATTTTAGAAACGAATGAAATATGAGAAAACTTTTTTTATCGACAGTTTTTCTATTGATGTATCTTCTTGTACATGCTCAAATATTGGATAGTACTATCCTAGTCTGCCAATACAAGGCCAATACTATTAAGATTACTGCACAATCTCCAATGAATGACTTAATTCGTCTGGAGATTGGGAAAAGTATATCCAAATCATACAGCGTATATAGTGCTCGCAGTGATTCTTTTGAATTAGCGCCAAACTACCAAGCACGTTTTACCCAGATGAGTGAACAAGTTAGACAATCTATTATGAGCGGAATGGACCTAAATGATGCTATAGAAAGTAGCGGTATATTACCTGTTCGTGATAGAGTTGTTATTTATAAAAATCATCCTAAAGAAAAGATTACTGTACTTGACCGCATCAATGATAAACAGTATGAATACATGGATAAACTAAACTCTCAGAATTGGGAAATACAAGCAGACACGATGACCATATTAGGATATACATGTCAAAAAGCCATAACAGAATGGAGAGGGCGACACTATGAAGCTTGGTTTGCTTCTGAAATCCCAATAAATGAGGGACCAATGAAATTTGGCGGTCTACCTGGATTGATTTTCAAGTTGAATGATGTAGACAAAGAATATAATTATGAAATTGAGGGAATTGAGAAGAAAACACTGCCTATTGAAATGAATATCCCTATTAAACAAAAAGAATTCATCAAGACAGATCGTAAGAAGTTTGTGCATACTTACCGAAATTTCCTGAAACATTTTGGTTTGGTAATGGCTGCTGAATCAGGAATAGATGTCGCAACAGATGCAAGTCTTAAGGAGAAAAAATATGACCTAATGGAATTGGACATTCATTAAATTACTAAATATGCGCATTGCGTACTTTTATATTGCTTTGTTATTTTGTACCTCTGGACAAGCACAACAGATTGTTCAAGGAACAATAATGGATGCGGAAAAAGATATCCCGTTATCCAACGTACAAGTTACAATAAAGCAAGATAAAGTCATACTACAGTACACTTATTCAGATGAGCAAGGTCATTTTAAAATAAAAGGAGAAAGTAGGGCTGACAATATATTGACTTTTTCTTTAATAGGATATAAACCTGTTGAGATTAAAATGACAGAGATTCAAGATAGAATCTTGGTAAAATTGTATCCACAATCTATTGTAATTAATGAAGTCGTCATAAAAGCTCCTAAAATCCGTGGACAGGGAGATACTGTTACATATTTTGTTAATCAATTTTCATCAGATCGAGATAAAACGATTGGAGATGTACTAAGGAAAATGCCAGGTATTAATGTAGATACCAAAGGCAAAATCACTTATAATGGCAAGGAAATAAATAAGTTTTACATCGAAGGGCAGGATTTACTGGAAGGAAAATATGGCATTGCTACTAATGGGATTCCACAACAAGAAGTAGGAACCGTGGAAGTATATGAAGATCACCAACCAATCAAGGCGCTGGAAGGATTGTTTTTTTCCGATCAAGCTGCCATCAATATCAAACTTAAAGAAGGAGCCAAAGCTCATTGGATAACCACCCTTGATTTGGAAAGCGGACTCCCACTCCCATTATGGGAAATAAAATCATTTACTATGCTCATTAAGAAAAATCAGCAAAATATTTCTATACTAAAAAGTAATAACAGGGGGCATGACTTGTCACATGAATGTGAAACTGTTACCACGCGAGGATTTTTTAATCAGGATGATTATTATAATCAAAGCCAGGATATTGATGTAGCATTACCATCAACTCCTTCTTTATCTCCCGAACGGACACTGGATAATCGTTCACATCTATTTAGTACAAACCAATTGTGGGGATTGAAAAACAATTATCAACTGAAAGGTCAAATTAATTATCTGAATGATGAGACGAAATCAGAAGCAACTTCTAAGACTATATATTATTTACCAGATGGTAGCTATATTTTATCAGAAACTGAGAACGGAAAATCATATCAAAATATGCTAACTACAAATTTAACTTTGATTGGCAATAAGGATAAATTTTACCTAAGAAATACCTTAAATACAGAATGGAAATGGCACAGAATTGATCTGATGACTCAGAATGATAAGAATCTGATTCAAGAAAAAGCATATATGCCTTCTCATAAGGTTAGTAATAATTTCAATTTAGTCAAACGGTTAAGAAATCAGTCCATTTCATTTTCTTCTTTCATACTATGGCAGTCAACCCCTAATACGCTTGATATATTTACCGACGAAAAAGAAAAGCAAATACAATCTGTTTCTACATTTTTTTTATTTAATAACAATCATGCTATTTATAGTTTTACTTTGGGAAAATTCATCCTGTCTCTGAATGGAGGAATAAACTTTCTTCTTCGACAGATGGATAGTAATCAACAAAATAATCACATTCCTGTTGAGGGTGATTTATTGTACAATGATATACAAACAAACTATATTCGTAGTTATCTGAATCCTAAGATAGAACTCAATAAAAGGTTTCTAATTTTAACTATTCAGTGCCCTGTTAGCTATTACCATTACATATATAAAAAAGAAAAGCAAAGGCAAACAATGAACTATGGCATTTATTCTCCTTCACTAAAAGTACAATGGAATTTAACTCCTGACTTAAAATGGACTATCTTAGGAGGTATTTTACAAGATAAACCAGATGAGTTTTTGTGGTATAATGGATGGATAGTACAAAACTATAGGACTATTCGACAGGGATATATGACCACCCAAAAGAAAAATGGAAAGATGATGAATATGGATATTTCATATAAAAATCTGTCACTATTACTTTTTGCCAATGCTAAAATTTCGTTGCAGTGGAACAACGAAAAATACATTGAGAGCCAGAATTTTATAAATAAGAATCTAATAGTTCGTTCTATTATTCCCGAAAAACACTTGTCTCGGCAACAACTATTGCAAGGAGAAGTGAGTAAAGGTATAGATTTTATAGATGGTTCAGCATCTTTGCAAGGCATCTATTATACACAATTTAACAGGATGTATCAAGACGAATCCCTAATGCCTTTTGATACCCAATTATTTTCCTTATTTGGTAAGTTAAATGGCAAACTGGGAGATAAAGTGGACTGGAATTATAGCATTAGTTATTCTTCAGCGTCTCTAAATGTCAATAAAAACAACCTATTTTCCAGCAAAAAAGTTTCTAATAAAGTTGGGTTATCTTGGAGTCCTTTCTCTAAAATTAGTTTTCAGGCAAATGGCGAATTTTATCGCAATGAAATAGCAAATGACGAGTTCAAAAATATTTTTTTCGTTGATGCTGCTGTTGTTTATCGAATCAATAAAAAATATGAGATAAGTTTAGATGCAAATAACTTGTTAAACAATCGTATATATGATTACACAATTACTAGCAATTTATCGACATTTATCAATCAACAACAGATCAGAAGACGAGAACTGTTCATCCACCTCTTTTGTCAGTTTTAAAACTTAACAATATAGAATAAATGAAATCATTCCCCCATTTCACTCAGCATGATCAGATGGATTGTGGTCCAACTTGTCTCCGCATGATAGCTGCTTTCTATGGGAAGCACTATACACTTAATGAAATGAGAGAGATATCATTTATCACCCACTTAGGGGTATCAATGCTGGGAATTAGTATGGCTGCGGAAAACCTTGGTTTCCATACGATAGGTGTACAAATTTCGTTTTGGCAATTGGTAAAAGAGGCACGCCTTCCCTGTATTGTGCATTGGAATCAACAGCACTTTGTAGTGGTGTATCGTATTACACAGAAAAATGTATGGATTGCTGATCCCTTTGCCGGTAAAATTAAATATTCGAAAGAGGAATTTTGCCATTGTTGGCTTAGTGCTAAAGAGGACGGTATAGATACAGGCGTGGCATTGTTGCTGGAACCTACACCGGAATTTTATGTTTCAAAGGATGATGAAGAAAGAGAAAAATATAACGCTTTTAGTTTTCTGTATGCATATTTGCGACCATATAAACACTTGATTGGACAACTGTTGTTAGGTTTGCTCTTAGGCAGCATGATACAACTAATGCTCCCATTTCTTACACAATCCATCGTAGACTTTGGAATTAATAATCAAAACCTTAGCTTTATATACCTAATACTGATAGCTCAACTCATGTTGAGTTTCAGTAGCAGTGCCGTGGAGTTTATTCGTGGCTGGATATTGTTACATCTGGGAACACGTATCAATATTGCCCTCATCTCAGATTTCCTTATTAAGCTAATGAAGCTCCCTATGGGATACTTCGACACTAAAATGACAGGAGATATCCTGCAACGCATCAACGACCATACACGTATTCAGAATTTCCTGACGGGAAGTAGTTTGAGTGTAGTGTTTTCTACATTCAACATCGTGGTTTTCGGTATTGTACTGTTACTCTATAATTGGATGATTTTCCTTATCTTCATGGGAGGCAGTGTGCTCTATGTAGCTTATGTTTGGCTTTTCATGAAGAAGCGGGCGGAACTGGATCACAAGCGTTTTGCACAGCAGAGTGCCAATCAGAGTACAGTGGTACAACTGGTAAATGGTATGCAGGAAATCAAGCTGAGTGCCTGTGAACAACAAAAACGGTGGGAATGGGAACGCATACAGGCACAATTGTTCAAAGTGAATATTCGTAGCCTTGCCCTGCGACAATATCAGGATTCGGGAGCGGTATTGATAAACCAAACCAAGAACATTATAATAACGGGATTGGTAGCAAGCCTTGTGGTACGGGGAGAAATGACACTGGGTATGATGCTGTCCGTACAGTATATCATTGGGCAACTGAACAGTCCTGTGAATGATTTGATAACTTTCGCACGCGACATGCAGGATGCACGCCTCAGTATGAATCGTCTGGGTGAAGTGCGTGACAAGCCGGATGAAGAAGAACCAACAAAACAATTGATACGGGAAATCCCTGTGGGAAAAGATTTGAGAATAGAGAATCTAAGTTTTAAATACGACCCGTTGAGCGAATTTCCGACACTGGATAATATCAATCTGGAGATAAAAGCAGGAAAACAAACAGCCGTGGTTGGTATGAGCGGAAGTGGAAAAACAACACTCGTAAAGTTGTTATTGGGGTTCTATCCGCCTGCAAGCGGACAAATACTGTTGGGAGATACGCCATTAGAAAATTATAGTATCCGAGAGTGGAGAAAGCAGTGTGGCGTCGTAATGCAGGATGGGTTTATCTTCTCTGATAGCATCGCGGGAAACATTGCGCCGGGAGTGGAACACATAGATAAAGAACGCTTGCGCCACGCCGCAGAAGTGGCAAACATACATGGATTCATAGCAGAATTACCGCTGGGATATAACACAAAAATAGGACAAGAAGGGCATGGACTGAGTCAGGGACAAAAACAACGTATCCTCATTGCCCGCGCCGTATATAAGAATCCGGAATTCATCTTCTTCGATGAAGCCACCAATGCACTGGATGCTAACAATGAGTGCATCATCATGGAGAATTTGCAGAAATTTTTCGAAGGAAGGACATCAGTAGTGGTAGCTCACAGGCTGAGTACCGTCAGGAATGCAGACAGGATAGTAGTAATAGAACAGGGACATATAGCAGAGATGGGAACACACGAGGAACTCACTGTAAAGAAAGGTATCTATTACAGGTTAGTGAAAAACCAGTTGGAACTCTGATAAGCAGGAAGTCTGAGAGGCATGGAAAAAGAAGAAAAAGATATTGAACTGAGGTGTGAGGAGGTGCAGGAGATACTGACACGTCCGCCACATGCACTGGTAAGGTGGGGAATCACAGTATTCTTCACTGTGTTGGCCCTGTTCTTTATCGGAGGATGTTTCTTTAAGTATCCGGATGTAGTGAGTGCGGAAATTACGGTCACTACGGAGCATCCACCCGTATGGATAGTGGCACGGGGAAATGGGAAAATAAAGGAAGTATATGGCAAAGACCGGGAACAGGTGAAAGTCGGTAAGATCATTGCCGTACTGGAAAATCCGGCAGAGACAAAGGATGTTTTACTACTGGAAAAAATCTTGCAGGATTTCTGCCTGACAGATAGTTGCATACACAGCACTGTATTTCCCGAACAATTAGCTTTGGGCAGTGTACAGGCGGCCTATGCCACATTTATCAAGAGCCTGACAGATTATCGTAATTTCCTGTCTTTAGACCTTTACGAACAGAAAATAGAGGCAACTCGCAAGGAATTGCAGGAATATCGCAACTATATAAAACATCTGAATCGTCAGGCAGAACTGGATAAGGAGCAGGTACGTATAGCTGAGACTGTACACAGCCGGGAAAAGAAACTTTTTGGTGAAGGACTAACGGCACAATCGGACTATGAAGAGGCTAAACAGGCATTTCTGAACAAGCAGCAGGGACAAGAGCAAATGATGACTTCGCTCTCATCCGCCAAAATACAGGAAGCACAGTTGCAACAAAATATTCTGGAAACTCAAATGGAACGAAGTCGGGAGGCTAACAACTTAGTAGCAACATTAAAAGCTGCTTATGATGAGCTACAGGTAGGCATTGAGGACTGGAAAATGACATATCTCTTCATTAGTCCGGCAAATGGCATACTATCTTACAACGATGTATGGCAAAAGAATCAGAATGTGAACAGCGGAGATAAAGTTTTCTCCATCGTGGCCTCGCAGACTGGGGATATTATCGGCAAGATAAAGCTACCCGTTAACGGTTCGGGCAAAGTGAAACCCGAACAACGGGTAAATATCAGTGTGACAGGATATCCTTATATGGAATTCGGATTTCTGACGGGAAAAGTGGTATCCGTCTCTCTACTGACAGATGATAAAAGTATGTATACCGTGACCGTAAGCTTACCACAAGATTTACGGACGTCTTATGGGAAAGTATTGGAGTTTAAAGGTGAACTAACCGGAATTGCGGAAGTTATGACGGATGAACGGAGTGTGACCGGGAGGTTGTTCGGACCGTTGCGTTACTTGTGGGAGAAGTATTTATCTTAATTATGTATGTGTTGCGCTGTATAAAAGTACTTGTAAGACTCACAAGCGCTTTTGCAAGAGGATTTTGTTTAAAGAAAAAAGAAAGAAGTTAGTAAATTTCATTGATTATAGCTACTTTTGTAGATATCGACAAAAACACTCGCTATTAAAACCATCAGAATTCGACAAGTTACCTATCTATATGGTAGAGAATCCGTCCAAAGACTTCTATTTCCCTATAACAATAGATGATATAAAAAATGTATTAGCACAATTCCACTTGAACATGTAGAAGGTCTGACACATATTTGGTTACGAAAAACAAATAAGAAAGAAAAATGTCAAGGAGTTTATACGGTTGGTAGTGGTGTTCGCCTCATTACCCTATATCCTTTTCCGAAAAGCAATCAACTTATTCTTGGGAAAGAAAGACCTATCCATAAATTACTGACATGGTATAAGGTACACCAATGAGACATATTATCTTTTTATTAAGACAAAAGAACATAAGAACAAAAATATTTGAGAAATGGAGATAGAGAGCTTAATAAAAACGATTATTCAGTATGTATATAATGTAAGAATGCACCTTGCCGCTGGTTTTCTTGAAGCTGTTCAAAATCTTATTCCAATACATGAAACCCAACTAGTAAATTACTTAACTGCCACTAATACAGATCATGGCTTATTAATAAACTTTGGAGGTGAACGTATCGAAATAAAAAGAAAATTCAGAGAATATAAACATAAAGAATAACTCATAAGAAAAAATTTGTACTTTTGTTCTTATGTCTAAAAAATAAGAATGTCTATTATGGAACAACAAATTCAACTCAACGACCACAACAAACAGGAATATCCACCCATGCACACCTGCGAGCATATAGTCAACCGTACCATGATGAATCTTTTCGGTTGTGGACGGTCAGTATCCGCACATATAGAGAGAAAGAAAAGTAAGCTGGACTATGCTTTGGAAACTGCTCCTACCGAAGAAGATGTAAAACGACTGGAAGAAGCTGTAAATGCAGTGATTGCGCAAGGATTGGATGTTACCACAGAATTCATTACGCAGGAAGAAGCACAAGGACGCTTTGACTTGAAACGACTGCCTGAAGATGTTTCGGAAACCGTACGCATAGTGAAAGTAGGCAATTATGATGAATGTCTTTGTTTGGGAACGCACGTAAAAAATACCTCTGAAGTAGGAACCTTCAAAGTCATCAGCCACGACTGGAATGAAGAAGCCAAACGGTGGAGAATGCGTTTCAAACTGCAATAATATCATTTTAAAAGGCACATATATGAAGAAAATCATCTTATCCATCTTTATTATGATGGGACTGGCAAATCTCTCACATGCCCAACAAGGATATCAAAATCCAATCATTCCGGGCTTCCATCCGGACCCGAGTGTTTGCCTCGTTGGCGAAGACTATTATCTGGTCAACAGCAGTTTCTGTTATTTCCCCGGAGTACCCCTGTTTCATAGTAAGGATTTGGTCAACTGGGAACAGATAGGGAATTGCCTGACACGAGAATCACAGGTGAAGTTAAACAATGCCGGCACATGGGGCGGAATCTACGCCCCTACCATCCGATACAATGAGGGAGTGTTTTACATGATTACCACCAATGTTTCGGACAAGGGGAATTTCCTGGTTCACACCACTGATCCACGTGGTGAATGGTCAGAACCGGTTTGGATAAAGCAAGGAGGCATTGATCCATCCCTTTATTTTGAAGATAGAAAGTGCTATTTGGTCAGCAATCCGGATGTAGGCATCTACCTGTGCGAAATAAATCCGATGACCGGAGAACAGTTAAGCGAATCCAAACGTATCTGGAACGGTACGGGCGGACGCCATCCGGAAGGGCCACATATTTATAAGAAAGATGGTTGGTATTATCTGCTGATTTCCGAAGGAGGTACTGAATATGGGCATAAGGTAACCATTGCCCGTAGCCGGGATATTGACGGCCCGTATGAAGGTAATCCCGCCAACCCCATCCTGACGCATATAAACAAAAACGCACAGAACAGTCCGATACAGGGAACCGGTCATGCCGATCTGATAGAAGCCCACGATAGTTCGTGGTGGATGGTATGTCTCGCATTCCGTCCGCAAACCGGCTCACACCATCTGCTGGGGCGCGAAACGTTTATCGCACCTGTACGATGGGATAAGAATGCCTGGCCTGTAGTAAATGGAGATGGAACCATAGCCTTACAGATGGATGTCCCCACCCTTCCACAGCAACCTTTTGACTCGAAAGCTCCCCGCATTACCTTCAACACCGAGAAACTGGGACCGGAATGGATCTATCTGCGCAATCCCAAACAGGAGAACTACATCCTGAACGGTAAGACACTCCGATTGAAAGCAACTCCCATCAATCTGAACAGTATGGACTCTCCTACTTTCATCGGCCGCAGACAGCAACATATCGACTTCACAGCCGGAACATCCGTTGAACTACAGAAAGGGCAACCGCAGGACGAAACCGGAATAACGGTATTCATGGAGAATCATTCGCACTATGACCTTTTTATAAGGCAGGATGCCAAGGGACAGCAGTCTATCGTCCTGAGATATCAGTTGGGAGAACTGAAACACATAGAAAAGGAAATCAATATCCCCCAAGGAAAAGTGCAGCTTCAGGTCAAAGGGAATAATGAGTTCTATTCATTCGGCTATTCCACCACCGGAAACAAGTTCCAGGAAATAGCCAAGATGAATACGCGCTATCTCAGTACCGAAACTGCCGGCGGATTTACCGGTATCATATTGGGCTTGTATGCCGTATCCGCTTCTTCAAAGGCACAGGCTGACTTTGATTATTTCGACTATCAGGGAAACGAATAAGCCGGAGGCGAAACATTTCACATTCATAGTATTCGAAAGCAATTTTATATAATAAATGTACAAAACGGCATAAAACAAGTAATTTTGTCAGAACTTTAGTGACATTTTGTTAATCAGCGAAACTAAAATCAATTGGCATACGTTTTGCGATTATGTTTGTGAACGACGGTTCAGGAACCGCATGGGAGTGATTAAGAAACGACTCCCGAAAGCAGTCCAAGACCGGAAGTTCAGAACTAACCGAATGTTTAACTTAAAGGATAGGAGACTAAAATTATGATGCCTGTTAGAAGAACTCAAAATTGGTTACCAAGTATCTTCAATGATTTCTTTGATAACGAATGGATGGAAAAAGCCAATGCAACCGCTCCGGCTATCAACGTGCTGGAAACGGAAAAGGAGTACAAAGTAGAATTGGCTGCTCCGGGAATGACCAAAGATGACTTCAACGTTCATATCGACGAAGACAACAATCTGGTTATCAGCATGGAAAAGAAGACTGAAAACAAGGAGGAAAAGAAAGACGGTCGCTATCTGCGTCGCGAATTCTCATACTCTAAGTTCCAACAAACCATGATATTGCCGGACAATGTGGACAAGGAAAAGATTGCAGCACAAGTAGAAAATGGCGTGCTGAACATCAATCTGCCGAAGTTCTCAGCCGAAGAAAAACAGAAAAATAAGAAATCTATTGAAGTGAAATAAGGTTTCCGGTGAACCCAACAGATGTATTAACCAGAACGGGCAACCTCTCTTACGAGAAGCTGCCCGTTTCTTTTTATATCTCCGGATGTATTTATTTCGCCTTACGCGTTCCTTTCAGAAAGCGATTGGTCAGCCATTTGCGTACCGGTTCGTCATAGAGCTTCAGACAGGCATAAGCAAGAACAAAAGCTCCGACAAAGGTCAGTATCATATAAGGAAGACCTTCGGTGATGGTCGCAT
>ERZ857982.230-NODE-230-length-94513-cov-9.881884_pt1 | contig 94513 bp, 63 predicted proteins | sample MGYA00519955_ERZ857982 | MGnify/ENA primary metagenome ERZ857982 (study PRJEB31778, sample SAMEA3449416) | human gut metagenome | biome: human gut; feature: human-associated habitat; material: faeces | place: United Kingdom | collected 2010/2012 ... | reverse complement strand
GCTGCACGTTGGCGTATTCGCAGCCAAAGAGCTTCTTGGCGCGTTCGATGGCCAGGTTCTCGGCGATGTCCACGTATTCGCAGCCGCCGTAGTAGCGCTTGCCCGGATAGCCTTCGGCATACTTGTGGGTCATCACGCTGCCCTGGGCCTCACGCACGGCCGGGGAAACAAAGTTTTCCGAAGCGATCAGTTCCAGTTTGGTGACCTGGCGCTGGGATTCCAGGATGATGGCCTGGGCCAGTTCCGGGTCCTGAAGCAAGATTTCATCCATTCTACCGCTCTCCCTTTGGGGCTAGTCGTTCCACTTCTTCAGGATCAGGCTGGCATTGGTGCCGCCGAAACCGAAGGAATTGCACATGGCGTATTCACAGGGGATATGGGCGGAACCGCCGGCCATGTAATCCAGATCGCAGTTGGGATCGGGATTTTCCAGATTGATGGTGCCGGGCAGCCAGCCGGTATGCAGGGCCATGGCGGTGAACACGCTCTCCACACCGCCCGCGGCACCCAGCAGGTGACCGGTCATGGACTTGGTGGCAGAGATCTTGATCTTGGAAGCGTGCTCGCCGAACACCAGTTTGATGCCCTTGGTCTCGGTCTTGTCGTTGAGCTGGGTGGAGGTGGCGTGGGCATTGATGTGCCCGATGGCCTCGGGGGCCAGACCGGCGTCGCGCAGGGCGTTCTGCATGGCGCGGGCCATGCCTTCGCCGGAATCGGCGGGAGCGGTCATGTGGAAAGCGTCGTCGGAGGCGCCGTAGCCCACCACTTCGGCGTAGATCTTGGCGCCGCGGGCCTTGGCGTGTTCCAGTTCTTCCAGCTGCAGCAGGCCGGCGCCTTCACCGATGACGAAGCCGTCGCGGTTGGCGTCGAAGGGACGGGAGGCCTTGGCAGGCTCGTCATTGTAATGGCTGGAAAGGGCCTTCAGGGCCGTGAAGCCGGCCACGCCCAGAGGCGTCACCGTGGCTTCCACACCGCCGGTGATGGCCGTGCTGATGCGGCCCAGCAGGATCTCGCTGAAGGCGGTGCCGATGCCGTGGATGGCGGAGGCACAGGCGGTGGTGGTCACGATGTTGGGGCCTTTGGCGCCGGTGAAGATGGCGATCTGGCCGGGGCCCATGTTGGAGATGAGCATGGGGATCAGGAAGGGAGAAACCTTGCCGGGACCACCCTGCAGCAGCTTGGCGTGGTAGGTCTCGATGGTCTTCAGGCCACCCAGGCCGATGCCCAGGATGACGCCCACGTCGTAGGCGTTGTCGTCATTGATGACCAGGCCGGAGTCTTTGAGGAGCTGCTGGGCGGCCACCACGGCGAACTGGGTGAAGCGGTCCATGCGGCGGGCCTGTTTGGCCGGGATGAAATCTTCGGCAACGAAGTCTTTCACTTCGCCGGCAACGCGCGAGTCATAGTCGGTGGCATCGAAAAGGGTGATGGGGCCGATACCGGATTCGCCGGCAAGCAGGCGCTTCCAGGTAGTTTCAAGGTCATTGCCCAGAGGGGTGATGGCGGAAAGACCAGTGATGACAACGCGCGGACGACTCATGGATACTCCTTGGACAGGCGGGGGCTTGTGCCTGGAAAAAATACTCGTGTTGAGGCCGGAAGGGGAAAAACGCACCGGGCAAGCCCGGTGCGTTCCAATTTTCCGGCAGACAGGGAAAAACTTAGCCCTGCTTGCTTTCGATGTAGCTGATGGCGTCCTGCACCTTCAGGATCTTCTGGGCGTCGTCATCGGCGATTTCGATGTCGAATTCTTCTTCCATGGCCATGATCAGTTCGGTCAGGTCCAGGGAGTCAGCGCCCAGGTCTTCCACGAAGGAAGCTTCGGGCTTCACTTCTTCAGCGCTCACACCCAGCTGGTCCACGATGATTTTGGTCACTTTGGCTGCAACTTCAGACATGGTTATCCTCCAACTCGCTTTGTGTTTTCCGGTAGCGGGAGCGGCAGCGTGCGCGGCCGCAGTTTTTAGCAGTACATGCCGCCGTTGACGGCCAGCACCTGGCCGGTGATGTAGGCAGCCTTGTCCGAAGCCAGGAAGGCCACGGCATCGGCGATCTCCTGGGCGGTGCCCATGCGTTTCAGCGGGATGGCGGCTTCATAGGAGGCGCGCACATCGTCGCTCAGGGCGGCGGTCATGTCGGTTTCGATAAATCCGGGGGCCACGGCATTGACCGTGATCTGGCGCGCGGCCAGTTCCTTGGCGCAGGACTTGGTCAGACCCAGCAGGCCGGCCTTGGCGGCGCTGTAGTTGGCCTGTCCGGCGTTGCCCATCTGGCCCACGACGGAAGAGATGTTCACGATGCGGCCGTGACGGGCCTTGGTCATGATCTTGGCGGCTTCGCGGGTGCAGATGAAGGCACCGCGCAGGTTGATGGTGATGACGCGGTCGAAGTCATCGTCCTTCATGCGGACCAGGAAGCCGTCCTTGGTGATGCCGGCATTGTTGACCAGCACGGCCAGATTGACCTTGCCTTTGATATGTTCGGCAAAAAAGGCAGCCACGGCTTCGCCGTCGCCCACGTTGAGGGGCAGGGCCAGGGCACGGCCGCCGGCAGCCTCGATCTCCGCCACGGTCTTCTCGGCTTCTTCGGGACGGCTCACGTAGGTGAGGATGACCTGATAGCCGTCACGGGCCAGGGTCAGGGCAACGGCGCGACCGATGCCGCGGGAACCGCCGGTAACCAGCGCGGTAGGAGTGGTGGAATCAAGATTGCTCATGATGCTGCCTCAATGGATTTTATGATATAGCAGAAAGGGGCCGAGTTCAACGCCGCGGCAGCCTAGAACTGCAGCAGGGCCGCGCCCCAGGTCAGGCCGCTGCCGAAGGCGGTCACCAGCACACGGTCCCCGGCCTTGATGCGGCCCTGGGCCATGGCTTCCACCAGGGCCAGCGGCACGGAGGCGGAAGAGGTGTTGCCGTATTCGGCCACGTTGGTGAACACGTGATCCAGACCGATCTTCAGGCGGCTGCCCACGGCCTCGATGATGCGCATGTTGGCCTGGTGGGGCACGAAAAGATCGACGTCAGCGGCCGTGAGGCCGTTGCGCTCTAGCAGTTCCTGGCAGACGCCGGACATCTGGCGCACGGCATGCTTGTAGACTTCACGGCCCTGCATGGAGATGAAAAAGTCGTCGCCCACGGGATCGCCGGGCTTGTACCGGCAGCTGGTGCCGCCGCCCACGATGATGAGGTCGTGCAGGCTGCCGTCGCTCTTGCAGATGCTGTCCTGCACGCGGGCCAGGGCGTTCTCGGGATCGCTGTTCAGGATGCAGGCGCCGGCGCCGTCGCCGAAGAGCACGCAGGTGCTGCGGTCGCTCCAGTTGACGCGGCGGGTAAGGGCCTCGGTGCAGACGAAAAGGATCTGGGAAGCCGGATCCTGGCAGAGCAGGGCGTCCGCCAGATGCAGGCCGTACAGGAAACCGGAGCAGGCGGAGCCGAAGTCGAAGGACATGGCCGGGCCGGCACCGATGTTGCCGCCGATGATGCAGGAAAGCGAGGGGCTGAGATGGTCCGGCGTACAGGTGGCCGTGAGGATGTGGGTCAGCTTGGCAGCATCGAGACCGGCATCTTCCAGAGCCTTGCGGGCGGCATGGGTCCCGAGGTCGGAGGCATTCTCTTCCTGGGGCAGGCGGTGACGACGCTTGATGCCGGTACGGGTGGTGATCCACTCGTCGTTGGTCTCCACCAGTTTGCTCAGATCATCGTTGGTCAGGACCTCGGCGGGAACGTAGCTGCTGAGGGCGTGCAGATAGCAGTTTGGCTTCATAGAAATACCCGTGGCTTAAATGGCGCGTGAGAAGCGGGTGAGTTCCTCGTTGGCCAGGATGGTTTCGGCAAGACGGTCGTTGGTGCCCTTGCGTACGAAGGTACCGGCCATCTTGATGGCGTTCTGCATGGCGCGGGCGCTGGAACGGCCGTGGCAGACGATGGCCAGGCCCTGCAGGCCCAGAAGGGGGGCGCCGCCGTATTCGGCGTAGTCGATGGTGGTGGCGAATTTTTTGAAGGCGCCCTTGGCCAGCATGCCGCCCAGGGCGGGCAGGAAACCGGAGGTGAACAGGCGCTTGAGCATGCGGACCAGGGCCGAGGCCAGGCCTTCGCTCATCTTGACCACCACGTTGCCCACAAAACCGTCGCAGACCACGACATCGATATCGCCCGTAAAGATGTCGCGGCCTTCGGCATTGCCCACGAAGTTGAGATTCTGGGCGAGTTTGAGCAGTTCGTAGGCTTCCTTGACCTGGCTGTTGCCCTTGCCTTCCTCTTCGCCGATGCTCAGCAGGCTGACACGCGGGGCCGCATAGCCCAGCAGGTCACGTGCGAAGGCGTCGCCCATGAGGCCGAACTGGAAAAGATGATAGGGCCGGCAGTCCACGTTGGCGCCGGCGTCCAGCACGACCACGGGATTCTTTTCCGTGGGCAGCAGGGCAGCCAGCGCCGGGCGTTCGACGCCCGGCAGCCGACCCATGATGAACATGCCGCACGCGACCGTGGCGCCGGAATGACCGGCGCTGACCACGGCATCGGCCTTGCCGTCCTTGACGAGACGGCAGGCCACCTGGATAGAAGCGTTTTTCTTGCGGCGAAGGATGTCCGAAGGCTTTTCATTCATGTGCACCACATCATCAGCCTGGACGATGTCGAAATGCACGTTGGCAAGGTCGAGCTTGGCGAGTTCCGCTTCCACCTTGGGGGTATCCCCCACAAGGAGGACGTGCAAGTCATGAAGCCTGGCGGCGTCGATGGCACCAGGAACAACCACGGAGGGGCCAAAGTCCCCTCCCATGGCATCAACGGCTATGATGGGGCGCGCGTTCATTACTCAGCTTCGGTCTTGGCGATCACCTGACGGCCCTTGTAAGCGCCGCAGTTGGGGCACACGCTATGGGGCACGGTGGGCTCGCCGCAGGAGCAGTAGATGACGGTGGGGGTGGCCACGCGGTCGTGGGAACGACGCATGCCCTTGCGGGAACGGGACTTTTTGTTTTGCTGGACAGCCATGATGTTCTCCTTCTCCGAGAGATCGGAAATGATATGCTTTTTGGGCGTGAGTGACCCTATGGGCCAAGCTCAAGAGGCAAGAGCCTAGCAGAAAAAATTTTTGATGTCTAGTTTTTGCGCAATTTCAGCCCGCGCAGGACGGCCATGCGCGGGTCGCCCTCTTTCGGGGCGCACTGGCAGGGGGCGTCATTGAGGTTGGCGCCGCACTGGGGGCACAGGCCTTTGCAGTCAGGGCGGCACAGGGGATTGACCGGCAGGGCCAGGACGAATTCTTCCCAGCAGATGGCGCCCAGATCGAGATACGACACGCCATTCTCCACGACGACGCGACTTTCCAGCAGGTCTTCACCGGTGGTCGCGGCCTCTTCGTCTTCGGGTTCGGCGGCGGTCTCCTCAAAATTTTCGAAATGCGAATCCACGGTCACGGTCACGTCTTCGGCGCAACGGTTGCAGGGCAGCACCACGGTACCGGTGATGCTCCCGCGCACCAGATAGCCGCCTTCCAGGGGCATGATGCCGAGCTCGGCCTTCAGGGGATCGATGATGCGGCAGTCCATCCGGAACTCGGCCAGCGGTCCCTGCCAGATGGCGGGATCGTCCAGCGTCATGTCCTTGCCGGAAGGGGAAATCTCACTGAGCGGGATACGATAGTTCTGCATGGTCACCTCAATGCGGCCTTCTTACTCGGCGCTCAAGCCTGTGTCAAGCCCGGAAGGGGCGGCGTCACAGGCCTTTGCGCGGCTCAGGCCACGCAGGAAAAGATCAGCATCACGGCCAGGGCCACGAAGACCAGACCGGCCACGCGGTGCATGAGCATCTGGCCGCGCGGCGAGCTGTTGAACCAGTGGGCCAGGCGGCCGCCCAGGGCCGAGACGGCCGTGAGGACGAGGAAGGCCGCCAGCATGAAGAGCAGGCCCAGTTCCATGACCTGCAGGGCCACGCTGCCGCGTTCCGGCGCGCAGAACTGCGGCAGGAAGGCCAGGAAGAAGAGCGTCACCTTGGGGTTGGTGATGTTCATGATGACCCCGCGGCGGTACAGGCCCCAGTAGCCCAGGAACCGGCTTTCCTGCAGATGGGCCATGCTGGCCCCGGCCCGGAAGGAGAGCCAGGCCAGGTAGAGCAGGTAGGCCGCCCCGACGACGGTCAGCAGGGTGAAGGCCAGCGGCGAGGTCATGAAGATGCCCGCCACGCCCACGGCTACTATTGTTGTATGGAAGCACAGGCCGGAGATGAGCCCCAGGGTGGTGGCCACACCGGCCCGCATGCCGTAAAGGGCGGACTGGGTGAGGACGAAGATGATGTCCGGTCCCGGGGCAAGGGCCAGCATGAGGGCAGTCACGAAAAACGTCAGGACAGTATCCAGGGGCAGCATTGGGGAAACTCTTTCAGGGCCTGTTCCTTGCGGGAGCGGGGCAGTCGTTTGATATGATATTCCAGGCGCAGGGCCTCCTGCCGGGACGTACAGGCCCGGGAGAGCAGCAGGGCCACGGGCCTGCGCGGGCGCGTATAGCGGGCCCCGCCGGCCAGACGGCCGTTGTGCTGGGCCAGACGCCGGTCAAGGTCGGTGGTCACGCCGCAGTACAGGGTGTCATCGGCGCAGCGCAACAGATAGACATGCCATGTGGCATCACTGGAAGCCACCGGAGAGCCAGCCTACCAGCAAAAAGCTGATGGTCCAGCTGAGGATGCGGCCGGGCCACGGGTTGGGGGGATTGCCCGCCAGCATGGAGCGCATCTCGCGCATGGAGTTGAGGACAGAGCCGATGGCATGGAAGACCATGAAGCCGATACTGGCCAGCAGACCGAACTGGATCCCGGCGATGATGATCAGGGCCAGGGTGATGCCGGGCGCCAGACCGGCCTGCCGGCTGCTGCCCGAGGTCCAGATGGTCTGGAAATGGAGACCGCCGTTCCAGGGGCTGCGGCTGCCGCGGAACTGTTCCTGGCCGTAACCGCCCCGACAGGAGCGGCCGTAAGGCCCCTGGCCCCTGCCGTCGTCACAGCCGTCGTGGATGATCTCGGCCTCGATGACGCGTTCGTCATCGCGGGACTGACCGCAGTCGCTCCGGGGAGAGGGGTATCTGTTCTGGGGATCGGGATTGAAGGGGGACATGATACTCCTGTGTCAGGTAGGAAGGTTATAGCGGGCGGCCATGGCCCGCAGCACGCCCCTGCCCAGGCAGCGGGCGCGTGAGGAAACTTTGTCCAGGGGCACGTGGTCCAGCGGCTCGATGTCGCACACCTTGGCCCCTGCACGCACCGGAAGGCCGGAGCGCAACAGGCCGCGCAAACGGCCGGACAGGGGAGCCGGGACGGGGACACCGTCCACCCGGCCCACTTCCTGCCCCTGAAGGACATGGCTGTCCAGAGGCAGGGGGCTTGCGAAGACACCGGCACACGGGGCACGGCCCACGCGCTGTTCGGAGCGGCCATGCTCACAGGGGATGCCGGTATTGGCCAGGGCCTGTCCCTGCCGGAGGCAGCGGCCCATGTCCGGGCCGAAGCTTTCGATGACGCAGTGGACGTCCCGCCCGGCTTCGATGCCCGGGCCAAGGGCGATGACCAGATCCGCCATATTCGGGGAAAGACCGCGGGCCTTCTTGCTCATGGTGGCGTCCACGAAGACCTGCGGACAGAGCTCGCGCAGGCTCGCACCGTCTTCGTCCACCAGCAGGGGCAGGGCCTCTCCGGTCTGCCAGAGGGCACGGCAGGCGGCCGTATCGGGGCACAGTCGAGCTTCGAGTCCTTCCACCCGGGCCTTGCCTTCGAAGACCGCCTCGGAAAAGACCACCAGACGGCGGATGGCACGCGGCCGGGCGCACTCCAGCAGCACGAGCCTGTGCAGGCCCGCGTGCCACAGTTCCAGGGCCACACCGGTGCCCATGTCTCCGGCACCCCGGATGACGATAAGGGGACAGAATCCTTTTTGCATCATGACAAAAATGCATCTTGCCGGGCCAGTCGTCAAGGGCCGGGGACGCGCGGACAGGATGCTTGTGTCCCGCCCCGGGGCGGCGTATGGTGGCCTGCACGCGTGTCCCCGGTCTGATGCCGAAAGAGGAAACGACACGCAAGGAGAGATCATGAACAAGATACTCGCGACAGGCCTGCTGGGCCTTGCCCTGGTGAGCGCCATCCCTGCCGTGGCCGCGGACAGCAAGGCGGACAAGACCTGGCAGGAAGCCTGGACGGCCTACAATATCGGCCAGTACAAAAAAACGCTGCGCCTGCTGCAGCCCCTGGCCTCGGACGGCGATGCCCGCTCGCAGGTGCTGCTGGGCCGCTGCTACGAGAACGGCCTGGGCGTCCCGCAGGATCTGGCAACGGCTTTCAAATGGTATATGCTGGCGGCGGAACAGAACGATGCCGAAGCCCAGACCCTGGTGGCCTATATGCTGCGTTCCGGTGCGGGCGTGCCGCGCGACACCAATGGCTATCTGCAGTGGATGCAGCGTGCGGCCCAGAGCGGTTATGCCGAGGCCCAGTTCAACATGGCGCTGATCTGCGCCGACGGTGAACTGGTGACCAAGGACCCCGAACAGAGCTTCGACTGGGCCAAGCGTGCCGCCGAACAGGGCAATGGCCAGGCCCAGCGCTTCCTGGGCGCCTGCTATGAAGTGGGCTTCGGCGTGCCGCAGGATGCCACGGAGTCCGCCCTCTGGTATGCCAAGGCCGCCCAGCAGGGACTGGAACGGGACGGCAGCATCTTCTCGCATATCCGCCAGTCTCCCAAGCCGTAGACCGTGCTTATCCGTCACTGCGGCACGCCCGGTACCGCATCTGACGGACAGATAAAAAAACAGGGCCAGTCTCCCTTGTGCGGGGGACTGGCCCTGTTGCGCAGGCGGTCCAAAAAAAACGATGGCCGGCAACATATCGTATGGTGCGCCGGAAGGGGGGCCGTCCAAACTGTCCGGCCGTGCCGCGTAGGGCATCCCATGCGCGGCGGCAAGGCGATGCATCTCTTTCCGGGGCGCCCCCATTCTTTGCCTTCATGCCGGACCTTGTCTTTCTCCCGCATCATGCCGGGGGACGGTGAGTCGCGCACAGCCTGCGCGACACGAGGCCTTGCCGGTGATCCGGTCAAAAGTTTTTGGCAGGGATGGGGGAGTTTGAGGGGGAAGGGGAGACCTTTTTTCAGAAAGGGGCCCCCTTCCCCCTCATCCTTTTATTCCTGCTCTTCAGCTTCCATATCGGCCAGCAGCTGGCGGATGCCGTCCAGTCGGGCGGCCGCCGTGTCCTTGAGACCCGCATGGAGCTCATTGCCGACGATGCCTTCCAGGGTATCGGCCAGCCAGGGGAAGAGGCTGTCGGCCAGGGCTTCGGCCTGCGTCACCGAAGAAAGGCCGCTCAGGGCCTGACGCTGCATGCGGATGTAGATCTCTTCCGCCGTGGCCAGGTTACGATGACGGGCAGTGAACAGATCGCCCAGGCAGGGCGTGGTGCAATCCTGCGCGGCGGCTTCCAGCGACTGGCGCTGGGCCTGCATGGTCTGGCGGAAACCGTCTTCGGGCAGACCGTCCTTGTCTTTTTTGTTCTGGGCGTAGGTCTGGGCAGCGGCGGCATAGGCCTGGGCGTCACAGACCAGGGGCAGGAGCTCGGCGGCCTGTTCCAGGCTCTCGCGCTGGCGTTCCAGGCTGTGGATGATCTTGCGGGCAAAGGCGGCCATCTTGCAGGCTCCGGGCTGCCCGGCGGCGTGACCGGCCTCGGCGGCTTCGGCCTCCTGCATGGCCAGGTTCAGGTCTTCGGCCACATGCAGGATCTCCAGCCCCAGCATGGCCTGGAGGTTGTTCTCGGCACGGGCCTGTTCCAGCAGCAGGATGTCCAGACGGGTCTCCTGCTCCAGATCGAGATATTCGGGGGACATGCGGCAGACCTGATCCATGACCAGGGCCACATGCTCTTCCCAGACCTGTTGCAGCACGCTCTGGTCAGGCTCCTTGGCGTGTTTCTGCTGGGCGGGCAGGGCGGCCACATCGATGCCGTCCAGATTGAAATTCTCCAATCCCTTGGGGCCGTAACAGCGGGCCAGACGGGCGGCCAGGGCCTGATCCAGCGGGTACTGGCTGATGAGGGCGGTGATGGCGTTCTCGTCAGCGCCCACGCGCTGGGCCTGGGCGATGTCCTGCAGGACGCTTTCCTTGTACGCGGACAGCTCTTCGGGCTGCTTCATGACGAACTCCTGAAAAGCCGGATGATCCCGGCGTGTGATCTGTTGAAGGTGAGGGCGCGGCGCAGTCCCCTTGTCTCGTGAGGGGGGAGGGTGCCGCAGGCAGCCGTGGTCGCGGGCCTGTCCCGGACCGCCTGCCGGAGCAGGGATACGGGCGGGAGGGCCGGGCCGGACGGCGATGGCACGGGCGCGGGAAGCGCTCCCGGCGCTGCCGTCGGAGCTGCCGTGTTCAAAGGGTAAGCCTCAAATGGCATCTGTGAAGGATGCGGAAGGAAATTTCCGGGATTTTGTGGCAGCGGACAGGGCGCGCAGATACGGGGGATGCCATCCGCCCGGGGAGAAGTGGAGGTACGTCCCTGCACGGCGCGGCCCGGCGGTACCGCAGGGACATGGCTGACGGCAGCCTTGGGAGTGGCAGCAGGGCGATGGCTGCCCGGAACCTGCCGCTGTGCGGGACGGCATCAGCTGGTGAAGAACGGAGATGTGTCCAGCGCTCCGCCAGAGGAGAAAGCAAAAGGTCCGCTTCCGTACGGGAAGAAGGCCCTTCAACGATTTTTATCCGTGCGAGCTAGCCGGCCACGGGCTGCCAGTCCTTGATGCCCACGTCGATGGAGGCCACGCCCCGGTAGTAGTCCAAGCGCGGCGTATAGGCCACACGGATGCGCGAGCCCACGGAAGAGGGCGGGAAGGCCGTGGCCATGTTCCAGCCCTTGGCCATGAGGGTGATGCCGCTGGCGCTGTCCTTCAGGCGCAGGCGTACATGGTCGCCGCTGTAGCCCAGCGGGCTGCGGTCCACCACCGTGAGTTCCGGGGAGGCGAAGACCGGTTCGGCATTGCCTGCCCCAAAGGGCTGCATGAGTTCCAGCTCCTGCAAGAAGGCGGAATCCGAAGCCTGCTGGAAATCCAGCTCGCATTCCAGCAGCAGGGCCGGAGTCAGGGGCTGCTCGCCCAGCTCGTCCGCCACGACCCGTTCGAAGGCCTCGCGGAAGCGTTCCAGCTGGTTGGGCTCCAGGCGCACGCCCGCAGCCAGCTTGTGGCCGCCGAAGCCCGCCAGCATGTGGGCCGTCTTCTGGAGCCCGGCGTAAAGGTCGAACTCGCGGATGGAGCGGCCCGAGCCCTTCATCATATTGTTGTCGTCGCAAAGGATGATGGTGGGCCGGTAGAATTCTTCCACGATGCGCGAGGCCACGATGCCCACGATGCCGGGGTGCCAGTCGCCGCCGTAGAGCACAAGGGCCGGGCGCTGGCGCTGCTCCAGCTGGCGGTGGGCCTGCTCGCGGGCGGCGGCCCAGATGCGCTCCTCTTCCTCGCGGCGCTGGGTGTTGAGGGCATCCAGATGCTGGGCCAGGCGGAGGGCCTCCACATGGTCCTTGCTGCGCAACAGCTGGAGGGCGGTGTCGGCCGCGCCCATGCGTCCGGCGGCATTGATGCGCGGTGCCAGACGGAAGACCACCTGTCCGGCGTTGAGGCGGGCGGCCGCGTCGGAACCGCTCACGGTCTTGAGGGCGGCGATGCCGGGACGGGCGGCCTCGGCCAGCTTGTCCAGCCCGCCGCGCACGAGGATGCGGTTCTGCCCGCCCAGGCGCATGACGTCGGCCAGCGTGCCCAGGGCCACAAGATCCAGCACCTTGTCCATCTTGAAGCGGCGGCCCGTATGTGGGGCCAGGGCCGCGTTGACGGCGGCCATGAGGAAAAAGGCCACGCCCACACCGGCCAGATGGGGGCAGGGCATGTCGTCTTCCGGGCCCAGGCGGGGATTGCAGATGGCGTCGGCCGGGGGCAGTTCCGGCGGCGGCAGGTGGTGGTCAGAGATGACCACGGTCATGCCCAGCTCGCGGGCACGGGCCACGGCCGCCATGTCGGAGATGCCGCAGTCCACGGTGAGCAGGATGCCGCAGCCCTGCGCGGCCAGTTCTTCGATGGCCGGGATGTTCAGGCCGTAGCCTTCGCTGCGGCGGTCGGGCACATGCCACAGGGCTTCCAGGCCGTGGGCTTCCAGCACGTCCAGCACCAGTGTGGAGGACGTGATGCCGTCCACGTCGTAGTCGCCCCAGACGGCCAGCTTCTTGCCGTCCAGCAGGGCCTTGCTGATGACCTCGGCTGCCTGCGGGAACTGGGGCCAGCGGGACGGCGGCACCAGATCGGGCAGACGCGCGGAAAGATAGGCGTCCAGCTCTTCGGGGCTGTCCAGGCCGCGCCGCCAGAGGATGTCCAGCAGCAGGGGAGAGATGGAGAGCTCACGGGCCAGGCCGCGCGGCGGCGAACCGGCGGGGGGCTCACGGAACAGCCAGCGCTTCATGCCGCCACCTCCCTGACAGGCCCGCGACGCCGGACGCTGCGGCGACGGGGCGTGCTTGAGATGCGGAAAAGGGCAAGAGGGGCGCTGGCTGTCATGCGGTCTCCTTTAGACGGCGGCTTTCATCTCGGCCTGGATGGCACGGGCGGCCTCGGCGGGCGAGGGGGCCTTGAGGATGGGACGTCCCACCACCAGGAAGTCGGCACCGGCCTGCACGGCACGGGCGGGCGTCATGATGCGCTGCTGGTCGTCGGTATCGGCACCCGCGGGACGGATGCCGGGGCACAGGCAGCGCAGGCCCTGACAGGAGGCCTTGATGCGGGCGGCCTCATGGCCGGAGCAGACCACGCCGTCCAGGCCCCAGCCGCGGGCCTTGCCGGCCAGCTCCAGGGCAAAGTCCGAGGGATCGGCGCTGATGCCGGGCATCTCGCCGGGGCCGAAGCTGGTCAGGGCCGTGACGCCGAAAAGCTGGGGCGCCTTGCTGCCGTAGCTGTCGGCGGCAATACGGGCCTCGCTGCACATGCGCTCGCCGCCCTGGCAGTGCAGGGTCAGCAGTTCCGCACCGGCGGCGGCAGCGGCCTTGACGGCCTGGGCCACGGTGTGGGGGATGTCGTAAAATTTCATGTCCAGGAAGACATGGAAGCCAAGGTCGTGCAGTTCGCGGATGATGTCCGGGCCGGCCAGGGTGAACAGTTCCATGCCCACCTTGCACCAGGGCACGGCGCCTTGCAGTTCGCGGGCCAGGACGAGAGCGTCTTCCTTGCGGGGCAGATCCAGAGCGACAATGAGTTGGGCAGCCATCGTTCTTCTTCCTTTAAAGGAGGTGTCCGTTGTTCAGGGCCTCCACCAGCCCGGGGCGGCAGTGGGGCGCCAGGGTCGCGGCCAGGTAGGCGGCGCGCAGGTGGTCGTAAGCCGTGTCCAGGTCGTCATTGACGATGAGGGCATCGTAGTGGGGCGCTTCCTGCATCTCGGCACGGGCATTGGCCAGGCGGCGCAGGATGACTTCCTCGCTGTCCAGGCCGCGGCCGCGCAAACGGCGTTCCAGTTCTTCCATGGAGGGCGGCAGGATGAAGAGGAAGCGGGCATCGGGCATGTTCTTGCGCAGCTGGGCGGCGCCCTGCACGTCGATGTCGAACAGGATGTCCTGTCCTTTGGCCAGCATCTCGCGCACAGGGGGCAGGGGCGTGCCGTAGAAGTTGCCGTGCACCTCGGCCCATTCGGCAAAATGGCCCTGGTCGCGCAGCTCCACGAAGCGCTCGCGGCTCAGGAAGTGATAGTCCTTGCCGTCCACTTCGCCCTCGCGGGGGGCGCGGGTGGTGCAGGAGATGGAATAGCCGAAGTTGGGGAATTCCTTGCGCAGGCGTTTGATGAGCGTGGTCTTCCCCGTGCCGGAGGGCGCGCTGATGACCAGCGCGATGCCGAGTCTGTTCATGATGTCAAAATCTCCTTCCGCAGGCAGGGCCCGCGGAGCTCAGTGTCGGACGACCGTGACGGGAACCCGCCGGCTATTCGAGGTTCTGTACCTGCTCGCGGCACTTTTCCAGTTCGTTCTTGAAATCGACCACCATGCGCGAAAGCTGCACATCGGGGATCTTGTTGCCGCAGGTGTTGATCTCGCGGAAGCATTCCTGCAGCGTGAAGTCCAGACGGCGGCCGGCATCCTTGCCCGCATCCAGCAGTTCGTGCAGGCGGGCAAGGTGGGTGTGCAGGCGGGTCAGCTCTTCGGTGACGTCCAGACGGTCGGCCAGGATGGTGACCTCCTGCAGGAAGCGGTTCTCGTCCAGGCCGTTGACGGCTTCCAGCGCCTCGTTGAGGCGTTCGCGCATGACGGCGGCGCGCTCTTCCTTGATCTCGGGCGCGCGTTCGGCGATGAGGCCGGTCCATTCTTCCATGCGCAGGATGCGGGAATGCATGTCGCGGGCCAGGGCGCGGCCCTCGGCGGCGCGGGCGTCGTTCCAGTCTTCCAGGGCCAGGGACAGGCCTTCTTCCAGGGCCAGGGTCAGGCTCTCGTCCACTTCGTCACCGGCATCGCCCCACAGGCCGGGCAGGGCGAGCAGGGCGTTGTAGTCGGGGGTGAAAGACTCGCCACGGCGGGCAGCCAGTTCTTTCAGGCTGTCCAGCATGGCTTCGGCCTGCATGGCGTCAAAACGCGGCGCGGGGCCGGTGCCGCCGGTGTACTGGAGGGTCAGGCTGATGTCCACACGGCCGCGGGAGGCGAAGCGGCGCACCACTTTTTCCAGGCGCGGCTCAAGGCTGCGCACGCTCATGGGCAGGCGCCATTTGAGGTCCAGATGGCGGCTGTTGACGCTTTTGACTTCCCATTGCTGGGTGAAGCCTTCGCTCTCTACCAGGCAGCGGCCGAAGCCGGTCATACTGCGCAGCATAATATCCCCCTGAAGTGAAAATATTCCAAAAGAATAGGCCAAGCAGCTCCATAATGCAAGGAACGCGCCCGCGCGGCTGGATACATGCCGCGGAAGGCGCGTCCCCAAAATGAACGTATCCTGCCAGGATACGGGGAGCCTAGGCTCAGGAGAACTTGCCGTTGCCGCCGCAGGCGGAGCCGGAGCTGGGCGCGGCGGGGGGGCTGCCGCCGCAGCCGCCGGCCTGGCCGCAACCGGCAAGGCCCTTGCCCATCTTGGAGGCCAGCGGATGCACCGGGCCGGGCTTGAAGGGGAAGGCGCCGGTCTTGAGCGGGCTGGGCACGCTCATCTGGCGCTGGGTCTCGGCATGGCCGCACTGGGGACAGGCGGGCGTCTCGTCACCGAACGCCAGCTCTTCGAACTGGGCCCCGCAGGCGGGGCAGACAAAATCATACAGGGGCATGGAGCACTCCTTGCCATGTTTTGGGCCGCAGCCGTGGCCGCGGGACAGTGGGGTGTATCGGCAGGCAGCCGCCGGGACGGAAAAGCTCCGGCCTGCCTCTTGTCTGTAACGTTCCGCTGCTTATATAAGCAGTATATGAGCGATGGCAAGTGCGGGCCCGGCTTCTTTGTTCCGGACGGGCGCCTTGCCGCACAGGAGTATGCGATGAAAAAGATTCTGCTGCTGGCCGGCGATTATGTGGAAGATTACGAAGTGATGGTGCCTTTCCAGATGCTGCTGATGCTGGGCTACGAAGTCCATGCCGTCTGCCCGGGCAAGAAGGCCGGTGATTTCGTGCGCACGGCCATCCATGACTTCGAGGGCGACCAGACCTACAGCGAGAAGCGCGGCCACAACTTCGCCATCAACTATGACTTCGACAAGGTCGATGTGGCCGACTACGCCGGTCTGGTGGTGCCCGGCGGGCGCGCTCCCGAATACCTGCGCCTCAACGAGCGCGTGCTGGAGATCGTGCGTGAATTCGACGCCGCCGGCAAACCCATCGCCGCCATCTGCCACGGCCCCCAGCTGCTGGTGAGCGCGGGCATCCTCAAGGGCCGCACCTGCACCTGCTACGCTGCGGTCAAGCCCGATGTGGTGGCCGCGGGCGCCACCTGGCATGACTTCAACGCCACGGCCAGCAACGCGGTGGTGGACGGCAATCTGGTCACGGCTCCGGCCTGGCCTGCGCATCCGGCCTGGATCGCCGCCTTCGTCAAGCTGCTGGGCGCCCAGATCAGCATCTAGCCAGCGAATAACGATATCCCCTGACAGAAGAGGAGGGAGCCTGCCCTGCGGCACGGCTCCCTCTTTTTGTATGGATTCGTCTGTTGAGCCCCGAGGCGCGAAACCAAGGCATGCGCCATACGGGGGATGCGCGTATGCATGAGGCCTGGGCGTCAGGCGCTCCGGTCTTGTCCGGCAGGGGCCTGCCCCGGTAGCCAACAGGAAGATCCTGGGCTGCCGGTGCGGGCCTGTCTGCTTTCTCCGGCGGGGAAGAGGGTTGCCTCTCTACCTCGTGCGGGCAAGGAAGACGGCGTCATTGCGGTAACGCACCGCAGGCTGCGTGGACGGGCCGCCCAGGTTCCCGCTGTTGTCCTCGGCAAAGATGCCGCGCTGGCCGATGTGCGAGACGAAGCCGGGATGCGCCTGGTAGTGGGGCTTTTCCGGCTGCTGGGGGATGGGCGTCACGCTCTGGAGCACGAGACAGGCACCCACACGGCCCGCCTGGGCGGCGGCATCGTCGGCGGATGCGGGGACGGCGCTTTCCCATGTGGCCCGGCCCAGACGGACATAGCCGTCAGCAAGGGCCGCGGCAAGGCGTTTTTCCATAACGGATGCCGGGAGCTGTTCCACGCGGGGGGCGCTACAGGATTCAAGGGTATCCACGGGGCGGACATGGTCGTCCGCCGCCTGATAATGACGGGAAAAACCGCCGGCACAGCCGGATGCCAGCAGGGTGAGGCCCAAAAGGGCGGGGAGAGCATAGCGGCAGGACATGGCATTTCCTCTCTTGGTTACAGGGATGCGGCCGGAAAGGAGGGGAGGGAGAGCGTTCGCTCCAGTCATGCATGCCGTGGCACGGGGCGGTGGCGGGCAGATCTTGTTGTCGGGAGCGGGACTTTCCCGTCCGGCCGTTGGGACGGGGAGCAAGAAACATATTTTGTTGCTATGTTTTATTTCAGGAATCGTAACTTTTCGCAAGTTCTTTCCGGCAACCATCCCGCCGTATCACGCGGTATCTTGAGAGGATGGAGCCGGAGGAGGCGCTGGCCGCTGCTGCCACTGTCCTGAGTGCCTTGCGGGCATGCCCGGCAGGGCTTCGGACATCGACAGCGGCGGGACGGCAACGCCCCTCCCCGGGCTCCGGAACAACGAGACCTAGTCCGCCAGCGGCTCCACCAGCAGGCCCTTGTCCGTGACGGACAGGGGACGCACGGCCAGCAGTTCGCGACCGGGATGGGCCCCGGCGGGCAGGATGCAGGGCACATAGAATTCATTGACGCCCTTGATGGCTTTGCGACGGCGGGCAGGGGCCTGGTCGGGGGCGGGGCTGTCGGCGGCCAGCAGCATGCGCGGCAGGGCCAGCTGTGCATGCCAGAAAGCCTGGCGGCGTTCTTCCACGGCGGCGCGGACGCGGGCGGCCCGCTCCTGCTTGACCTGCTGGGGCAAGTGGCCGTCAAAGCGGTCGGCGGCAGTGCCGGGGCGACGGGAATAGGGGAAGACGTGGGCATAGCTGAAGGGCGTCTCGCGCACGAAATCCAGCAGGCAGGCCACATCTTCCTCACGTTCGCCCGGGAAGCCCGCGATGATGTCCGCCCCCAGCCCCATGACGGGCCAGTGGGCGTGCAGACGTTCCACGGCACGCTGGAGCATTTCTGCCGTGTAGTGGCCGCGGCCCATACGGCGCAGCACGGGCTGGCTGGCATGCTGCAGCGAGATGTGCAGCTGCGGGCAGAGCATGCGGCAGGCCATGAGGGTCTCCACCCCTTCGTCATCGAGCTGCGACGGCTCCAGGGAGCTGATGCGGAAGCGGCCGCGTCCGGCGAATTCCGGGGCCAGGGCGGCATCCAGACGGCGGAGCAGGCTCCAGAAATCACCGAAATCAGCGTTGTCCCGGCCATACTGGCGCAGATTGATGCCGGAGATCATGATCTCGGCATGTCCGGCCAGCAGCAGGCGCCGGGCCTCGGCGATGACGTCTTCCGGCGGGCGGCTCAGGCAGCGGCCGCGGGTGAGGGGCACGATGCAGTAGGTGCAGCGGTGCTGGCAGCCGTCCTGCACCTTGAGCACGGGGCGGGCGCGCCGGAAGCCGCTGATGGCAAAGGGCGGGTAGGAAGGGGCCTGCGCTTCTCCTGCCGGAGCCTGGGCTTCTTCCGTCCAGGGCCCGGCCAGCAGCAGGCGCTTGTCGCCCTGGGGCAGGACGAGGTCCGGCTGCACGCAGTCCTCGTGGCCGTGCCGGCGAAAATCCTCGAACAGGCGGGCCGCACAACCGGTCAGGATCAGGCGGGCAGCGGGGGCCGCACGGCGCAGACGGAACACGGCATTGCGGGCATCGCGCTCCCCTCGGGCCGTGATGGCGCAACTGTTGACGCAGACCACGTCCGCCTGGGCGGGGTCGTCGCATTCCACGCCGCCACGGGCCTGCCAGGCCTCGCGCAGGGATTGCGTTTCGTACTGGTTCACCTTACAGCCAAAGGTAATGAAGTAGAATTTCCATGCTTGCATGGCTGCTATGTAGGGCAAAGGCCGTCCCCTTGACAAGAGGCGGCCGGGCCCGCTGGAGATGGATGATGAAAGGATGTGTGTGGCGGCGTCCCTCCCGCTGGGGCGGGCTGCTGTTATGGCTGTTGCTGCTGCCGCTGTGCTGTACGGCGGAGACGGCTGCCGGCGAACGTGGCGGCGAGCTGTCCGGGCTGTCCGCCGAGGACCGTATCAATCTGCTGTGCCTGCGTTCGGCCTATCCGCAGATCAGGGCGGTGGAATCCGGGCCTGACGGGATCTGGCTGCGCCTGGAAGGGGAGCGGCGGGTGCTCTATGCCTCGGCAGCGGAACTGGCGGCCCACCCTTATGATGATGCGACCCTGCTGGACAGGGAACGGCGTCTGGCCCGGCGTCTCGATCCCGCACGCATGGATGTCTCGTTGCGTGCCAGCATGCACTTGCCCTATCTGCCGGACCCCGAACGGGCGGACACGCCGCGGGGCTATTCGCCCGGCCGCTGGCGCAGCTATGCCTTTTTGAAGGCCCTGTACGGTGCGGATGCGGCCACGGTCCGCCGGGGCCTGGGCGTGACGTCCCTGCAGGGGCGCAAGGTGCGGATGAGCGGGGCCGCCGTGCGGGCGCTGGCCGCCGTGGACGGCCGCCTGCGCGAGGCCGTGCGGCAGCGGCCGGAGCTCAAGCCCTGGCTGGTCTCGGCCGGAGGCTTTTTGTGGCGCCCCATTGCCGGAGAGCAGCGCCTGAGCCCGCATTCCTTCGGTATCGCCATCGACCTGAGCCCGCAGCGGGCGCCGTACTGGCGCTGGGCCAGGATGGAGCGCCATCCTCTGCAACAGTCCTACGACAGCGAGATCGTCCGGGCCTTCGAGGCCGAGGGCTTCATCTGGGGCGGCAAATGGCACGAATACGATCTGATGCACTTCGAATACCGGCCCGAGATCATGGCCAAGGCCCGTGTGCTGCACCAGCTGGAGACGGCGGGCGGGAGCGGGCTCGAAGGTCTTCCCGGCGGGGCCGAGCGGGACGGCGGGACAGTCGCGTCCCCTCATGACCTGTCGGGAGTGGGGGCGGCCGGGGGGAGCAACGGCTGAGAGGCATCTGTCCCGACGGCCGTCCCTGGCGGGCAGCGAGCCGGGGCGGGGATGATGTGTCGTCGCGAACGTGTCGGGCAGGCAGAACCCGCAAAAAAAGGAGGGGTCCCGGTGGGGCCCCTCCTTTGTCATTCGTATGGCAGGACGGCCTAGTCCTGACCGGTGGCCGCGGCCTCGTCCACGACCCAGATCAGGTCGCCCACGCTGGGGCGCACCATCTGGGCAGGCAGGGTGGGCTCGGCCAGCAGATCCAGCACCTGGCCCAGCACCTGATGCTTTTCCTTGCCCGTGACCAGGAACATGCAGCAGCGGGAGTTGTTGATGACCGGCAGGGTCAGGGTCAGGCGGTCGGCCTTGCGTTCGGGCACATACTGGTCGATGACCAGACGCTTGCGTTCGGCCAGGGCCGGAGAGTTGGGGAAGATGGAACCGGTGTGGCCGTCATCGCCCATGCCCAGGATCATGAAGTCGAAGCGGGGCAGGTCGTTGGGACCGATATTGAAGTCCTGACGGATCTGCTGCTCGTATTTGACGGCAGCTTCCACAGGGTCGATGTCGCCGCGCATGCGGTAGAAGTGGGTGGCAGGCACATGGCTCAGCAGTTCGCGGCGGGCAAGGCCGTAGTTGCTGTCAGGATGGTCGGGACCCACGCAGCGTTCGTCCACCCAGAAAAAGTTCATCTTGTCCCAGGGCAGGCGGTCGGCCCAGTCACTGGCCGCCAGCAGACGGAACAGGGGGATGGGCGTCTGGCCGCCGGAAAGGGCGATGCGGAACACGCCGCGTTCGGCCACGGCTTCTTCACAGGCGGCGGCCAGGATATGGGCGGCGCGCTCGGCCATGGCGGCAGGATCTTTATGGATATGCACGGAAAGATGGATGGATCTGCTGCGCGCTTTCATGATGATCTCCTTATTGTGGACTGCGCAATAAAAACGGCGCGGCACAGGATACCGCCCGTGTTGCTGTCATTTCCTTCAGGACGTACCACCATAATGCAGGCCGGTGCCGGCGGCAAGCCCCCTGAGGCTTGTCTGCCGCTGCGGGCGGGAGAGGAATGCCGAAAATCCCCTGCGCTGTGGTCTCCGGGAACAGAAAAAATTTTTCCTGTGATTCAGGGATGCTGTTTTTGTGCCGGAGGCTGGCCGGTGGTGCGCAGGGAGTCGTACTCCATGACGGGGCGGGCGGTATCCAGACGGGGGCGCAGACGCAGGGGCAGAGGGGTGCCCGTACGGCGGGGCGACATGTCCAGACGCAGGACGCACCAGGCCCCGAAGGGCAGGCGGGAAAGGGCCGCGGCATGGACGTGCGTCCCGTGATGCCAGCGGCAGGCGGGCCGCCAGAGGCAGCTTGCCGCGTGCAGTCGTCCCGGGCGGGCGGCCAGCAGGCGCCAGGCGGTCCAGAAGGGCAGGCAGTGCCCGGGCCAGGCATGGCGACGCCCGTGCAGCCGCCAGGTCAGCCAGGGCAGGGAGGCGCTGTTCCAGAAGGTGAGGGCCAGACCGCAGGCCGCCACGCGGCAGGCCTCGCCCAAGGCCGCAGGCAGGGCGGCGGAAGGCAGTTCGTCGGCCCGCAGCAGTACCCAGTCGAAACTGTTGTCGGCAAAGGGCAGCCAGTCCGGGGACGCGGCTTCTATCTCCACGCCTTGCGGGGCCCTGCGCCGGGCCTGTTCCCGCAGGGCCGGAGAGGCTTCGCAGGCGCTCAGGTCAAAGCCGCTCTGCCAGAGCGGAGGCAGGACATGCCCCGCCCCGCAGCCGATGGCCAGCAATTCCCTGCCCCGGCGCGGCCAGGGGGCCAGCATGGAGAGCAGCAGGGCTGTCCTTTCCGGCAGGGCGATGTGCTGATGGAACGGGCTGGGGGGCTGGAGGGGCATGCAGGCTCCTTGAAGGTGAGGGTTCTCTATCCTGCTAATGTAGGGCTTGCCGGAGCGACAGGCAAGAGGGGAAGAGTGATGCTCCCGCAGGAGATGTCCGCCTGCGGGAGCGTGGGAAGAAAGAAGAGAGGGACAGACGGGATCTAGGAGGGCGACGCGCTATCGCGGCGCGCGCAGGACAAGCAGCAGGATCTCGGAAGGCACGCCCAGGCGCAGGGGAAAACCGCCCCACAGGCCGCTGCCGGGGCCCACATACAGGCGGGCGTCATCCCGGGCATACCAGCCGCGCACGAAACCGCCGTTGAACAGGGCCACGCCCTGGTCCAGCAGCAGGGCCAGCCCGCCGTGGGTATGGCCGGAAAGCTGCAGGTCGATCTCCGGGGCTGTCTCATGGAAGAGCTCCGGCTTGTGGGCCATGAGGATGCGCGGTCGCGGCGTCCCCTCCAGGGCCCTGTGCGGATCGGGGCCGGGCAGGCCGAAGCGACCGGCCACATTGTCGGTGACACCGGCCACGGTCAGGTGGCTGCCCCGCACCGGCAGCACCGCGGCCTCGTTCTCCAGCAGGGTGATGCCGTGAGCGCGCAGGACGGGCCGCCAGGCAGGCAGGTCGGAGTAATATTCATGGTTGCCCGGGCAGGCGAAGACGCCCAGCGGCGCCCGCAGGTCGGCCATGGGCGCGAAGTCCTCGCGCCGCAGGGCGGGGCTGCCGTCCATAAGGTCGCCTGTGAGCAGGATGATGTCCGGCCTGAGGGCATTGGTCCTGTCCACTACGGCCCGGGTCCACTCGGCGGGGAAGTTGCGGCTGATGTGCAGGTCCGTGAGCTGGGCCACGCGCAGGCCGTCCAGGGCGGGAGGCAGGCCGGGCAGGACGATCTCCTGCGTGCGGACATCGGGGATGCGCAGGGCCGCGGGCACGGCCATGACGGTCATCACCAGGGCCACCAGCAGCAGGGCGGCCATCTGCCGGTTGCTGCCGGGCAGGGCCGGAAGGCCCGGACGCAGGCGGCGCGCCAGCCACCAGATGAGGCAGACGCCGTCCCGAAGCAGCGAGAGCAGGGCCAGCAGGAAGAAAAGCACATGCGGCACGCCCGTGCTGACCAGCACCCAGCGCGGCAGCTCGGGATTGAAGGTGGCGTAGAGCAGGGAAAAAATGTGCAGGCGGAAGCCCACCAGCAGCACCAGCAGGGCCAGCAGCATCTTGAGCGGCCGCTTGCAGCGCAGGGGCAGCACGCAGCGGACCAGCATGTAGACGCAAAGGATGGTCGTGACGATCTTGAGCATAGGCAGGGAGCGGAGGAAGGCGCGGCTCCGGGACAGGCGGCAGGAAGCCGGCCGGGGGAACGCAGGGAGCCGGATGGAAAAAGGAGGGGCATCCCTTTGCAGGACGCCCCTCCCGGACAGGCTTAGAGGGCGGCGATGGCTTCCACTTCCACCTGGGCGCCCAGAGGCAGGCTCTTGATGGCCACGCAGGAACGGGCGGGGAAGGGTTCGCAGAAGTATTTCTTGTAGACTTCGTTGACCTTGGGGAAGTCGTTCATGTCGGCGATGAACACGGTGGTCTTGACCACGTTGGCGGTGGTCAGGCCCTGGGATTCCAGCAGGGCCACCACGTTCTTGCAGCACTGCTCGGCCTGGGCGCAGATGTCGCCTTCCACCAGCTTGCCGGTGGCGGGATCCAGCGGGATCTGGCCGGAGAGGAAGAAGATGTCGCCCACACGGATGCCCTGGCTGTAGGGGCCCACGGCGGCAGGAGCGTTGGGGGTGCTGATGACGTCCTTGTTCATGAGGAACTCCTTGCGTATTGGCTGCTACTTGAAGACAGGCAGCAGGTTGAAGACATACAGGGTATGGCAGACGGCCACGATGATGCCGTAGACCAGCAGCAGGGGCACGGTGGTGGAACCGCCGGGCACGCGGTACAGGCTGGCCTGGAACTTGCGGCGGCTGGCGCGCAGCAGCAGGGCGGGCACGATGACCGACCAGATGGAGGCCGCCAGACCGGCCCAGCCGATGGCGGGCAGGAAGCCGTCGGGCCAGATGATGCCGCCGATCATGGGCGGCACGAAGGTGATGAGCATGGTCTTGGTGCGGCCCAGGCGGCTGTTGTCGAAGCCGCACAGGTCGGCCATGTAGTCGAACAGGCCAAGGCCCGCACCCAGGAAGGACGTGGCGATGGCGAACAGGGCAAAGGCCTCCAGCATCTTGAGGATGATGCCGCCCAGGCTGGTGCCGGAAGCGGCCACCAGATCGCCCACGTTGGTGATGTGCTTGAAGTCGTCACGCGGGATGATGCCGTCGGCGGCGGCGATCCAGACCACGTAGCAGAGCAGGGCGATGACCGTACCGATGCGCAGGCAGCTGTTGATGGTGCGGGCGTCCTTGCCCAGATATTTGATGAGGCTGGGCACCGAGGCGTGGAAGCAGAAGGAGGTCAGGTAGGTGGAGGCCGCGCCGAAGATGAAGATGAATTCGCCGCTCTGGCCGTCCAGGCCCAGCATGGAATCCAGGCGGGCCTGACCGATCATGCCGCCGATGGACAGCAGGAAGGTGATGACCATGCCGCCCATGAGGATGGCGGACAGACGGTCCACAGCCTTGGAGCTCCACCAGACACAGGCCGTGAGCAGGATGGTGAAGATCAGGCTGGTGAGGACACGGGGCGGCGTGATGCCCCAGCTGGACTGCAGGGCATGCTGGACCACGGAGCCGCCGCTGCTGACGTAGGCATAGACCAGCGTGTAGAGCACGAAGGCCACGGAAAAGCCGTTGAGCACGCTCCAGAAGGAACCCAGCGTGTTCTGCACCAGGGTGTGCAGGCTGTCGCCGGGCTCGAACAGCAGGTTGACTTCAAGGATGGCCTGGCTGGCGCGCAGCATGCAGAACCAGGAAAGCAGCATGAGCACCATGGACCAGTTGAACCACATGCCGGCCGAGGTCATGGGCAGGGCCAGCATGCCCGCGCCGATGGCCGTACCGGCCACCATCATGGAACCGCCCAGAGTGCGTTGGAAACCCTCACCGAAAATGAACTTCATGAATCCTTCTCCCCGGAATCAGACGTTACGGGACGCGTTGCCCAGAAGTTGGAGAGCAGCGCGCCGGAAATGTTCTGCCAGACGCTGAACAGGGCGCCGGCAATGGCGGCGGCAGGCGTGAAGTGCGCCAGCGCCAGGGCTGTGGCCAGCCCGGAATTCTGTGTGCCTATCTCTATGGCCAGGGCGCGGCGGCGCGGCGGCGCAAAGCGCAGCCGGCAGGCGGCGAACCAGCCCACGGCCAGGCCAAGGAGGTTGTGGGCGATGACCGCCGCGAAGATGGCGGGCCCGGCCGAAAGGATGTTCTGCGCATTGACGGCGATGATGCCGGCGATGACCAGGGTGATGACCAGGGCCGAGGCCAGCGGCAGGAAGGGCATGAGCCTGTCCACCAGGCCGCGCTGGAAGTGGTGCAGCAGCAGACCCAGCAGCACGGGCACCAGCACGATCTTGACGATGGACCAGAAAAGGCCGCCCATGTCCACCGGCACCCACACACCGCCCAGCAGCCAGGTCAGCGGCGGGGTCAGCAGCAGCGAGACCAGGGTGGCCGCTGCCGTCATGGCCACGGAAAAAGCCACGTCGCCGCGGGCGATGAAGGTCAGCACGTTGGAGGCAGTCCCGCCCGGGGCCGTGCCCACCAGGATCATGCCCATGGCCAGTTCCGGCGGCAGGGCGAACACATGGCACAGGGCAAAGGCCAGCAGCGGCATGCAGCCGAACTGCACCACCAGTCCCAGCCCCAGATCGCGGGGATGCCGCAGCACATGGCTGAAGTCCTGCCAGTGCAGGGTCATGCCCATGCCCAGCATGATGATGCCCAGCATGGCGGAAATATGCGGCGCCACCCAGGAAAAGATCCAGGGTTGCCACAGGGCCAGCGCCGAGAAGGCGATGATGATGACACCCATGAAGCGGGTCAGAACGACACTGAGCCTGCGCAGAACCGACAGCATACGGCCTCCTCCTTTGCGGACATGATGAACCATGCATCTTGGCAGACTCAGGGCGGCAAATCAAGCCGTTCATCCGGCCGCGGGAACAGACAAAATCCCCGGCCGGGGGCGTGGGCAAAGGCGCGTCGCTCACGCATCCCTGACGCCGGGCATGTTCCCGTGGCTGCGGCGCGTGCTTGAAATGTGGCGCAAGCCCGGCTAGACTGTACGCTCTGCCGGCCCGGCCGGCACACATCACTTTTGAGGATACTATGAGCAACGAACCGGACAAGATCATTTATTCCATGATCCGCGTGTCCAAGCGCCACGGCCAGAAAGAAGTGCTGAAGGACATCTCCCTTTCGTACTTCTACGGGGCCAAGATCGGCGTTTTGGGCCTCAACGGCGCGGGCAAGTCCAGCCTGCTGAAGATCCTGGCCGGTGTGGACGAAGCCTTTGACGGCAAGACCGTGCTGGCTCCCGGCTACACCATCGGCTACCTGGAACAGGAACCCCTGGCCGGGGAGACCCGTACCGTGCGCGAGGTGGTGGAAGAGGGTGTGAGCGAACTCATGGCCATCGCCAAGGAGTTCGAGGAAATCAATGCCCGTTTCGCCGAACCCATGGAACCTGAGGAGATGGACGCCCTCATCGAGCGTCAGGCCCAGGTGCAGGAACTGATGGACCACAAGGGCGTGTGGGATCTGGACGCCCGTCTGGAAATGGCCATGGACGCCCTGCGCTGCCCGCCGGCCGACATGACCGTGGACAAGATCTCCGGTGGCGAACGCCGCCGCGTGGCCCTGTGCCGCCTGCTGCTGCAGGCCCCGGACATCCTGCTGCTGGACGAACCCACCAACCATCTGGATGCCGAATCCGTGGCCTGGCTGGAGCGTTACCTCTCCACCTTCCCCGGTACGGTCATCGCCGTGACCCACGACCGCTACTTCCTGGACAACGTGGCCGGCTGGATCCTGGAACTGGACCGCGGCCGGGGCATCCCGTGGAAGGGCAACTACTCCTCCTGGCTGGAACAGAAGCAGAAGCGCCTGGCCAATGAGGAAAAGGCCGAAGCCGACCGCCAGAAGACCCTGGCCCGCGAACTGGAGTGGATCCGCATGTCGCCCAAGGGCCGCCACGCCAAGGGCAAAGCCCGCATCAACGCCTACGAGGCCATGCTCTCCCACGAGAGCGAGAAGCGCGCCCCGGATCTGGAGATCTACATCCCGCCGGGACCGCGTCTGGGCAAGAGCGTCATCGAGCTCACCGGCGTCAGCAAGAGCATGGGCGACCGTGTGCTGATGGAAGATGTCAACGCCATCATCCCGGCCGGTGCCATCGTGGGCATCATCGGCCCCAACGGCGCGGGCAAGACCACGCTCTTCAAGATGCTGGTGGGGCAGGAACAGCCCGATACCGGCACCGTGAAGGTGGGCGATACCGTGCAGTTCGCCTATGTGGACCAGGGCCGCGAGTCCCTGGAACCGGGCAAGAGCGTGTACGACATCATCAGCGAAGGCCACGACACCATCAAGCTGGGCAGCCGCGAAGTCAACGCCCGTGCCTACTGCACGCGCTTCAACTTCCACGGTGCCGACCAGCAGAAGAAGGTGGACGTGCTTTCCGGTGGCGAGCGCAACCGTCTGCACCTGGCCCGGATGCTGAAATCCGGCGCCAACGTGCTGCTGCTCGACGAACCCACCAACGATATCGACGTCAACACCATGCGCGCCCTGGAAGACGCCCTGGACAACTTCGCCGGCTGCGTGCTGGTGGTGAGCCACGACCGCTGGTTCCTGGACCGCATCGCCACGCACATCATGGCCTTCGAGGGCGACTCCAGCGTCATCTTCTTCGAGGGCAACTTCAGCGAATACGAGGAAGACCGCAAGAAGCGTCTGGGCAAGGAAGCGGAGACTCCGCACCGGCCCAAGTTCCGCAAGCTGACCCGCTGATGTTCGCCGGGGCTGTCCCGTCGCTCCGTGCCCTTGCCGGCATGGGCGCGACGGGGCGGCCCGGCCCCGCCTTTCCTGCCTGCCCCCGGGACGACCCGGCAGGCAGGGCTTTCCCGGAGGCACGGCATGGTGCCGTGTCCCCGTCCCGGCCGGGACGTCTTTCCCGGCTTTCCCCTACGCCTTCCTGTCCGGGGCGCCCGCCCCGGGATCCTTTTCCTCTTCCCGGCCTGGGCGCAGGCCACCTGCCGGTTCCGGACAGGGCGGTATTACTGACCTGAAAAGTCAGGAACAGGATGATGAAACAAAAGACAACTGGTCACCGTCGTATCCCTTCCCGCCTGCTGGGAGTCTCGCTCCTGCTGGCGGGCATGAGCCTTGTCCCCGTATCCGGGCCGGTCTGGGCCCGCGAAGGCGCCACCGCGGCCACGTTCGGCCTGGTGGACGAAGCGCCGCATACCTTCCTGCGCCCGAAGCAGGTCTCCCTCTTCCCCACCCACGCGCTGGTGCAGGGGGAGGAAGAGCTGGAGGTCCGTGTGCGGGACGGCGTGGGGCGTGTGGAACTTTTCGTGCCCGAGAACGCCCGCAACCTGCAGTTCGACCTGGGGGACGTGCGTCTTGCCAGCTGGCGCAGCCGGGTGGCCCCGGCCGCCGTGGCCGATGGTGACGCCCGCCGCCGTCAGGATCTGCTGGCCCGCAAGCGTGCCGTGGAAGGCGAGCTGGAAGCCGTCTCGGCCCGTCTTGGCCTGTGGACGGCCCATGCCGGGGAACGGAGCCTGGAAGCTCTGGAAAAGCTGGATGCCCGCATGGCCGAAGTCATCCCCCGCCTGCGTGAGCGTCAGGCCGCCCTGCAGCGCGAGCTGAAGACCATCAGCAATGTGCTGGCCAGCCTGCCGCGCGTGACGGAGAGCGGCCAGCTGGTGATCCTGCTGCTGGACGGCGCACCGGCCGGGAAGGTCCGCGTACGCTACGCCTACACGCTGGACAACAGCGGCTGGGATCCCGTCTACGATCTGGACGCCCGGCCGGAAGAAGGCACCGTCCGCGTGCTCCTGACGGCCCGGTTGCGCCAGAACTCGGGCATGGACTGGCGCGGGTGCGACCTGTCCATCGTCTGGCAGGACGCCCGTCCGCTGGATGCGCCCGCCCTGCCTGTCTGGCGGGTGGACGATGGCCCGGTGCCGCGTCCTTACGCCCGGGCCGCTGCGGAATTCAAGGCCGCCCCTGTGGTGCTGGCCGCCCGGGCCGACAGCGCGCCCAACGCTCCCGCCGCTCCTGTGCCGGTGCTGGACAAAGGCACCTATGCCCGCTGGGATCTGGGCCGCGTGACCCTGCCGCAGGGGCAGGAACGCCTTGTGCTGCGGCAGGAAGAATGGAAGGCCCCCTTGCAGTGGGTGGCCCGGCCTGACGAGCAGGGCAGCCCGGTGTGGCTGATGGTGGAACGGGCGCTGGACAGCACTCCCTGGCCTTCGGCCCAGGCCGAGTTCTCCGTGGACGGCCTGCCGGTGGGATCGGGGCGTTTCGTGCCCGAAGGCAATAAGGTGCGCCTCTATTTCGGGGTGGACCCTCGCGTGTCGGTGACCACCACCACGGACGACAAACGTCGCGGTGAGACCGGGATCATCGGCAAGCGCCAGACCTGGAGCTGGAACTGGACCTACACGGTGCACAACGCGCGTGCCCAGGCCGTGACTGTGCGTGTGGAGCGGCCCGAGCCCCTGCCCGTCAACAAGTCCGTGGAAGTGTCGCTGGACGGCACCCGGGCGCAGAAGGGCGAGGACCACAGCCTGTTCTGGAAGGTGGCGGTGCCCGCGGGCGAGAGCCGCAGCATCAGCCACGGCGTGAACGTCAGCGCACCGGCCGAGCTGGGCCTGAGCCCTGTGGCGCCGTAAAACGTTTTTTTGTTGTGAGGTCCCTTCCGTCGCCTGACGGCGGGAGGGACTGGAGGCCGGACAAGGGCGGGACATCCCGCTCTTTTTTCGTTTCTTCGCAGGCTGGTCGCCGGGCAGGGATGGCGGGAAGAAGAGACTCGGTACATGTCTGAAGGTGGGGGCAGGTCTGGTTTGCCGGGGGGAGGCGGGGACGTTTTTTGTAAAAACTGTCCCCGCCTTCCCCCGGGCCCCCATCCACCCCTGAAAAAACTTTTGCTCAGGTCTGTCTGTCGGTCCCCGCCGCTGTCTGGAGAGGGGCAGGCGTGGATGTTGCGGGCTGTTTGGTTCGATCCCGTTTAGCAAGGGCGGGAGAGGAGGGGATCAATGGGCCGGGGCGCAGTCCGGTAGGCGGCACGGAATCAAAGCAGAGTGCTTGGTATGTGATATTTTATAAAATAAAATCGGATGGTTCCCCGGATTTTGGGCTTGCGGCCCGCGGGCGAGGGGCCTATAGTCGCGGACCTCTGCGGAGCTGTTCCGCTGTTTTCTGGCCTTAGAGGGAATGAGGTGCGTCATGTCAGAACATACGCTGCACTATGGTGATATTTCCTGGACCATGCCGGTGGCCGACAAGAACCTGGCGGCCGTGCTGGAGTCCAATCCTGTGTCCTTGCCGGTCATGGAACCGGATCAGGCCGTGCGTGAGGCCCTGCGCCATCCCATCGGCTCGCCCTGCCTGAAGGACATCGTCAACCCCGGCGAGAAGATCTGCCTGCTGGTGCCCGATGTGACCCGCTTGTGGCAGTCGCCCGCGGTCTACGTCCACGTGATGGTGGAAGAGCTCAACGCCTGCGGCATCCCCGACAGCGACATCCTCATCGTCACGGCCACGGGCACGCACCGTGCCCACATGGGCGACGAGCAGGCCCGTCTGCTGGGCGAGGACATCTGCCGCCGTATCCGCGTCATCGACCACGACTGCCGCGATACGGCCCATCTGGTGCACGTGGGCGATACCAGCCGCGGCACGCCGGTGTGGTTCAACAGCTACGCCATGGCCTGTGACAAGATCATCATCACCTGCGGCGTGGTCTACCACTTCCTGGCGGGCTTCGGTGGCGGCGGCAAGATGCTGCTGCCCGGCATTGCCGGTTACGAGACCATCCAGCGCCATCACAAGCAGGCCCTGAACCCCGGTTTCGGCAACGGCACCAACGCCGACGTGCGCAGCGCCAACATGGCGGACACCAACATTTTCCATGCCGACATCTTCGAGGCCGCGGCCATGGCCCGGCCCTGCTTCGGCCTCAATGTGGTGGTCAATGACGATTACCGCATCATCAAGGCCTTTGCCGGTGACTGGGTCCAGTCCCATGCGGCGGCCTGCCGTCTGGTGGACAGCATGGAAGGCGTGACCATCCCCGAGCGTACGCCCCTGGTGGTGGCCAGCGCGGGCGGCTACCCCAAGGACATCAACCTTTACCAGACCATCAAGCTGCTGAGCAACGCCCTGAGCGCCGTGCAGCCTGGCGGGACCATGATCCTGCTTTCCCGCTGCTCCGAAGGCTTCGGCAACCCCGATGTGGAGACGCAGATCTGCGCCTACAGCGACATGCAGGCCCGTGAAAAGGCCCTGCGCGATACTTTTTCCATCGGCAGCTATGTGGGCTTCCTCTTTGCCGAGGCGGCCGAGAAACACAACCTCATCCTGGTGACGGACATGGATGCCGCCCTGTTCGGCAAGACGAAGATGCATGTCTGCCATAGCCTGGACGAGGCCCTGGACAAGGCCCGCCATTTCCTGGGACAGGAACTGGATGTGCGCACCATCATCATGCCGCACGGCGCCTCGACCCTGCCCAAGCTGGCGGTCTAGCGACCACAGGCTGGCGCGGGCACCTTCGGGTACCCGCGCCGGTTGAACCGGGTCCCCGCCGGATGCGCGGTCCGTACACGGGCTGTGTCATCCGGCAGGGGGCGTCTGGCAGGGGACCCGCTTCCCGGAGGAGAGCCCTTTTTTATGCGGAAAAGGGGGCTCCGGCAGGGCGGCAAGTTGTGAAAAACGACGCAGGCGGAGTGGTCTGCGGATTCAAAAATCCCGCCAGCCCAGAATTGGCGCGGACTTTGGCAAATTGCCTGTCTTGGCGCAGACTTGTGATTTTTTACAATTATTTCAAAATGTTGTAAAATACTTACAAAAACTCTGTGTTGACAGTTGGGGCTCCTTTTGCCATCTTGAGCGGGCAGAAGCGCTGCTACGAGCTTCATCGGGAATCCCGTGAGATCCGGGAGCGGACCCGCCGCCGTAAGTCGCAGAACCTGCTCCCCCCGTGTGCCACTGGCAACCGCCGGGAAGGCCGGGAGCAGGGTGACGAGCCGGAAGACCTGCTTCTGCCGCTTGTCCATGGGGACAGCCTCACGGCAACGGGTTTTTGCCGCTGGGAAGGGACGTCATGACACTCTGTCGACGGGCGTCCGTATCTTTTTTCCACCTTTTTTTCGCGATTTTTCAGGGCCTGAGACCTCCCCTACAGGGAGGGTCTTTTGTGTTGACCCTAAAACGGGTCAGGAAAACAAATATCTTTGGATCTGGAGCAGGAAAACATGCTTGCGAGCATCATCAAGCGGGACGGGACCGAGGTCGCCTTTGATTCCGTCAAGATTCTCAATGCCATTACCAAGGCCAACAAGGCGTCCGGCGAGGACATGTCCCCCACGGATCTCCTGTTCGTCACCGAAAAGGTCTGCCGCAAGCTCGAAGCCCAGAACCTCCGCCATGTGGAAGAGATCCAGGACGTGGTGGAAGAGACCCTGATCCAGTACGATTACGCCAAGACCGCCAAGGCCTATATCCTGTACCGCGCCGAGCACACCAAGCGGCGCAACGCGGAATCGTACCTGATGGAGATCTACAAGACCCTGACCTACGCGCCCGCCATCGAAGAAGACATCAAGCGCGAGAACGCCAACATCGACGGCGATACGGCCATGGGCACCATGCTCAAGTACGGTTCCGAAGGGGCCAAGTATTTCACCGACAACTACGTCCTGCCCAAGGACGCCTCGGCCGCGCACATCAACGGTGACATCCATATCCATGACAAGGATTTCTACATGCTCACCGAGACCTGTTGCCAGATCGACCTGATCCCGCTGTTCCGCAACGGGTTCTCCACCGGTCACGGCCATCTGCGCGAGCCCAATTCCATCGAGAGCTATTCCGCCCTGGCCTGTATCGCCATCCAGGCCAACCAGAACGAGATGCACGGCGGCCAGAGCGTGCCGCACTTCGATTACGCCATGGCCGGCGGCGTGGCCAAGACCTTCCGCAAGGAATACCGCCACGCCTTCACCGCCTTCGTGCGCATCAGGACCGGCATGGATGCCGCCCAGGCCGAAGAATTCAGCCAGCAGATCCTGCTGCCCGTGATGCCCGCCATCCGCATGGCCGATGTGGACGAACTGGGCAAGCGCATGGAAGGCCTGGTGGCCGAGAACGAGCGCGATCTGGTGCGTGCCGCCCATGCCTACGCCGCCGAGGAAGCCCTGCGCATCACCGACCGCCGCACCTACCAGGCCATGGAAGCCTTCGTGCATAACCTGAACACCATGAATTCCCGCGCCGGTGCGCAGGTGCCCTTCAGCTCCGTCAACTACGGCACCGACACCTCCGCCGAGGGCCGCATGGTGGTGCGCAACCTGCTGCTGGCCACCCAGGCCGGTCTGGGCAGCGGCGAGACCTCCATCTTCCCGGTGCAGATCTTCAAGGTCAAGGAAGGCGTCAACTACAACGAAGGCGACCCCAACTACGACCTGTTCAAGATGGCCATCAAGACCTCGGCCATGCGTCTGTTCCCCAATTTCAGCTTCCTGGATGCGCCGTTCAACCTGCAGTACTACAAGCCCGGTGACTACAACAGCGAAGTGGCCTACATGGGTTGCCGCACCCGCGTGCTGGGTAACGTGTACGACCCCGACCGCCAGGTGACCTGTGGCCGCGGCAACCTCAGCTTCACGTCCATCAACCTGCCCCGTCTGGGCATCGAGGCCAAGGGCGATCCGGACCGCTTCTTCCAGCTGCTGGACGATCAGATCGACCTGGTGTTCCGCCAGCTGCTGCACCGCTTCGACATCCAGTGCTCCAAGAAGGTGCGCAACTATCCCTTCCTGATGGGCAACGGCATCTGGCTGGATTCCGAAAAGCTGGACTGGGACGAGAGCGTGGCCGAAGTGCTCAAGCACGGCACCCTGACCGTGGGCTTCATCGGTCTGGCCGAGACCCTGGTGGCCCTGACCGGCAAGCATCACGGCGAGAGCGAAGAGTCCCAGAAGCTGGGTCTGCGCATCGTGGAACACATGCGCAAGCGCTGCGATGACGAAGCCGCCAAGACGCATCTCAACTTTACCCTGATCGCTACGCCTGCCGAAGGTCTGAGCGGCCGCTTCGTGGCCCTGGACCGCAAGAAGTACGGCGTCATCAAGGGCGTCACGGACCGGGAGTACTACACCAACTCCTTCCACGTGCCCGTGTATTTCCCCATCAAGGCCTTCCGCAAGATCGAGCTGGAAGCGCCCTACCACAGCTTCACCAATGCCGGTCATATCACCTATGTGGAGCTGGACGGCGATACCTGCAAGAACCTGGAAGCCTTTGAGACCATCATCCGTTTCATGCACGACAAGGGTGTTGGCTACGGATCCATCAACCATCCGTTGGACCGCGACCCTGTGTGCGGCTATGTGGGCGTCATCAACGGCCAGTGCCCCCGCTGCGGGCGCAAGGAGGGCGAGGCCGTGAGTCAGGAAACGCTCAAGATGCTGCGCCGCAAGTATCCGCACATGCCCAACTGCTGCCGTTAGTTTCCGTCACTTTTTACCCCAAGAGGAGGAGCCTGGACCATGCTGATGAAATCTGAACTGACCGAGACCAAAGCCGAAGTGAAAATGGTAGGCGAAGGCGTGGCTTTTGAACGCGTGCGCCGCATCACCGGCTATCTGGTGGGGACGCTTGACCGTTTCAACAACGCCAAGCGTGCCGAAGAACGCGACCGCGTCAAGCATGCCTAGGCTCCGCATCAGCGGTATTGTGGAAGAGTCCATCGTAGACGGTCCCGGACTGCGCTACGTGGTCTTCACCCAGGGCTGTCCCCATCATTGCCCGGGCTGCCACAATCCGCAGACCCATGACTTCGACGGCGGAGAGTTCCGGGATACGGACGACATCCTGCGTCAGTTCATGGAAAACCCCCTGTTGTCGGGCATCACGTTCTCCGGCGGCGAGCCTTTCGTCCAGGCCGAGCCCCTGTGCCACCTGGCCGATGCCGTGCACGCCGCGGGCAAGAACGTCTACGCCTACAGCGGTTACACCTGCGAGGAACTCTACAGCCTTGCCCAAAAGATCCCGGCCGTGGGCCGGTTGCTGGACAAGGTGGACGTGCTGGTGGACGGTCCCTATGTGGAAGCCCTGCGCGATCTGGAGCTGGATTTCCGCGGCAGCTCCAACCAGCGTGTCCTGGACAGGGCCGCCATCGAAGCCCTGCGCCCCGTGGAGGCGTGATTTTTGCCGGGGTGCCGGCTGGGGGAAGGAAGGGGCGTTTTTTGTAAAAACTGCCCCTTCCTTCCCCCAGGCCCCCATCCAACCCCGAAAAAACTTTTTTCAGGTCTGCATGCCGGTCCCCGTCGTTGTGTGGTGGTAGCTGGCGTCGCAGCCCGTATGTCAAAAGCCTGCCTTGCGCAGGCTTTTTTGTTTTGGGCGCTCACCGGGGATACTCGGAATGCAGAAGCGCAAGGCCAGCTCGCGCCATGATGCAAGCCCGGATCAGGCATCCGCAGGAGAAGAGGAGGTGTCCCTGTGATGCGCTCCCCGGAGGCTTGGGGCGAACAGCTCCGACATCCGAAACCGTTATGGCGCCGTTCGTCGTCATATGTATGAAGGCCGGATGACGATCTGCCGTCAAAATGGGGACGTGAATTTTGTCGGAGTACCGACTGGGGAAAAGGGCGTTTTTGTAAGAGCTGGCCTTCTTTCTCCCAGTCCCCCGTCCAATCCCGAAAACATTTTCCTCGGAGCTGTGTACCTGTCCCCCTCGTTGTGCGACGGTGACCGACTTCACAGCCCGTATGCCAAACGCCTGCCTTGTGCAGGCGTTTGTTTTTTGGGCGCAGGCTGGTCTTGCAGGGGACTTGCCGAAAGAAAAAAGCCCGGATGCGACATCACAGACAGCGTGGGGCAGCATGCGCCTTCCACAAGAAAGCCCTCCGGGCCTGCAGGCCAGGAGGGCTTTCTTGTGGAAGTATGAGCGGTTTTTGAAGGAGGGAGGGGTGCAGGGGAGGGAGGGAACTTTTTTCCGCAAGGAAAAGTTCCCTCCCTCCCCGCATATCCTCGTTAGTTCTTGAAGGGCGAGATGGCGCGCAGGGTCTTGATGACCTGGGGCATGTTCTCGACCACGAAGTCGATCTCTTCTTCCGTGGTGTAACGGGAAAGGGAGAGACGGACGGAGCCGTGGGCGTAGGTGAAGGGCACGCCCATGGCGCGCAGCACATGGGAGGGTTCCAGGCTGCCGGAGGTACAGGCGGAACCGGAGCTGGCACAGATGCCCAGCTGGTCCAGCATCAGCAGGATGGCTTCGCCTTCCACGTTCTTGAACGCGATGTTGGTGGTGTTGGGCAGGCGGTTCTCGGGATCGCCGTTGACCATGCAGTCAGGGATGGCGGCCAGCAGGCCCTGTTCCAGCTTGTCGCGCAGGCGGGCCACCTGGGTGCGTTCTTCCTGCATGTGCTGCCCGGCCAGCTGGGCGGCCATGCCCAGACCGACGATGTAGGGCACGTTCTCGGTACCGGCACGGCGGCCGCGTTCCTGGTGCCCGCCGCGCAGGAAGGGACGGAAGCGCACACCCTTGCGCACATAGAGCACGCCGATGCCCTTGGGCGCGTGCAGCTTGTGGCCGGACAGGGAGAGCATGGAGATGGGCTGCTTGCCAAGGTCGATGGCTTCCTTGCCCACGGCCTGCACGGCGTCGGTATGGAAGAGCACGCCCTTTTCGGCGGCCATCTCCGCCATGCGGCTGATGGGGAAGACGTTGCCCACTTCGTTGTTGGCGTACATGATGGAGACCAGCGCCGTGTCGTCGGACAGGGCGGCGGCGTATTCGTCCAGATCCAGACGGCCCTTGTTGTCCACGCCGAGCAGGGTCACGCGGTAGCCCTGGCGTTCCCAGTACTGGGCCACGTTGAGGATGGCGGGATGCTCCACGCGGGTGGTGATGAGGTGGCGCTTTTCGGGCTGGGTCTGCAGGGCGGACCAGATGGCGGCGTTGTCGCTTTCGGAACCACAGGACGTGAAGATGATCTCGTCGGGATGGGCGCCCAGCAGGGCGGCCATGCGTTCGCGGGCTTCTTCCACGGCGCGGCCCACCTGGCCGCCGAAGGTGTGCATGCTGGACGGGTTGCCGTACAGATCCGTGAGGTAGGGCAGCATGGCTTCCCGGACTTCGGGAGCCACGGCAGTGGTCGCGTTGTTATCGAGATAGATGGTCTTCATGGCTAGGCTTCCTCGACGACGATATCGGCTTCCACATGTTCACGCAGGACACGTTCCACCAGGTTGCGGATGGTCACTTCGCTGGAGCGGCACTGGGCGCAGCGGCCGCGCAGGGACACGACCACGCGCTTGCCGTCCACGTCCACCAGCTCGATGTCGCCGCCGTCGGCGGCCAGCTGGGGACGGATCTCTTCTTCGATGGTCTTCATGACCAGCTGCATGCGCTGCACGTTGGTCATGCGGGGCTTGCTGACCGGGCGCAGTTCGGTAAGGGGCTTCTGCTTGAGCTCGGCGGCCAGGATCTCGGCGATCTGGTCCTGACAGTCACCGCAGGCGCCGCCGGCCTTGGTGTAGTTGGTGATCTCTTCCACGGTCTTGAGGCCGTTCTCGCGGATGGCGCGGATGATCTGGGCATCGGTGATGCCGAAGCACTTGCAGACCAGGCGGCCTTCCTCATGGGCGTGGGGCACGGGCGTCTCGCCCTTCCACTGACGGATGGCGGCTTCCAGAGCTTCCTGGCCCATGACGGAGCAGTGCATCTTTTCCTTGGGCAGGCCGCCCAGGGCTTCGGCGATCTCCTTGTTGGTGAGCTTGAGGGCGTCTTCGGCCTTCATGCCCTTGACCATGTCGGTCAGCACGGAGCTGGAAGCGATGGCGCTGGCACAGCCGAAGGTCTCGAAGCTGGCCTTTTCGATGATGCCTTCATCGTTGATCTTCAGATAGAGCTTGAGGGCGTCGCCACAGGCCAGGCTGCCCACTTCGCCGATGGCGTTGGCATCTTCCATGGGGCCGGCGTTATGCGGACGGAGAAAATGTTCATGGACGGCGTTAGTGTAGTTCCACATGATGTTCTCCCGGATCCTGGCAACAGGATCTTTCTGATTCGATGATGTTTTGCAGGGTCTGGTGGCGCAGGAAGTCGCGGACGTGTTCGTCCAGCTGATGCCAGAAGGCCCTGGTGGAGCAAAGCCCCTCGCGCTGGCAGACTTTGCCGCGTCCGAGGCAGGAAACGGGGGATATCTCGCCTTCCAGATGCAGGAAGACATCCTCCATATTGATTTCTGACGGTGGTTTGGACAGGGCATAGCCCCCGCCGGAACCGCGTACGGCACGCAGGATGCCCAGCGGCTTGAGGGCGCGCACGATCTGTTCCAGATAGCCGGGGGAGATGGATTCCTCCCGGGCTACCTGCCCCAGCTGGAGCAGGGAGTTGTCGGGCTGGGCCGCCAGGCACAGCAGGAAACGGAGACCGTAGCGGGTTCTGGTGGAAAACTTCATAGCAGCCTCGCTCAGGAGTTTTGACCCTGCATGACGAAGTCGTAGGGGGTTTCCTGATAAACGTAGTAGTTGAGCCAGTTGTTGTAGAACAGGTGGGCATGGGCCCGCCAGTTCATGCGCGGCAGCTGGCTGGGATCGTCATTGGGATAATAGTGGCTGGGCACATGGGGATCCATGCCGCGGGCCAGGTCCCGGCGGTATTCCGCGTCCAGGGTCCCGCGGTCGTATTCCAGATGACCGGTCATGAAGACCTGGGAGTGATCCAGGCTCTCCACCAGGGTCAGGCCCGCCTCGTCGGATTCGGCCAGGATGCGCAGGTTGGGCGTCCGGCGCACGTCTTCGGCGCGGACTTCGGTGTGGCGCGAATGCGGCGCCGGGAAGTCGTCGTCGAAGCCGCGGAACAGACGGCAGTCGGGGTGCAGGACCTGGTGGCGGAAGATGCCCGAACGCTTTTCAGGCAGTTCGTACTTGGGCACACCGTAAAAGTGGTACAGGGCGGCCTGGGCGGCCCAGCAGATGTAGAGCGTGGAGAAGACATGCCCGTTGGCATAGGTCATGATGTCCAGCAGTTCCTGCCAGTAGTCCACCTGTTCGAAGGGCAGATGCTCCACGGGAGCCCCGGTGACGATCATGCCGTCGAAGCTGCGGTGGCGGATCTCGCTGAAGGTCTTGTAGAAACGCTCCAGATGCTGCAGGGGCGTATTCTTGGACTGATGCTCCGCCGTGCGCAGCAGGGTGATGTTGACCTGCAGGGGCGAGTTGCCCAGCAGGCGCAGCAGCTGTGTCTCGGTGGCGATCTTGGTGGGCATGAGGTTGACGATCACGATGTCCAGCGGACGGATGTCCTGGCGGACGGCGCGTTCGTCGGTCATGACAAAGATGTTTTCACTTTCCAGAGCGCTGCGTGCAGGCAGGTCGGCGGGAATCTGGATGGGCATGGCTTCCTCGTTGGTCAAGATGTGTTCCGGAATAAAACATAGTTATCTGCTATGTTTTTGTCAAGGCTATTCCGGGGGTTTTTGTAAGGATTTACCGGGGCAGGCGGACGGTGTGGCAATGCAGGGCGGCGTGGCTGCCGGCGGCTTCCTGCGCCTGGCGGGCCAGATGTTCCAGCGCGGCGCAGCAGGGGACGCTCATGCGCAGCAGGGTGACGCTGGCAGGGCGCATGGCGAACAGGCGGGCCAGACGTTCGGCATAGTCACCGTTGTTGTCCAGCTTGGGGCAGGCGATGACGGGGATGCGGCCCTGCAGCCAGTCCGTATGCAGACCGGGCAGGACGAAGCCGGAGCACTGGGCGGCCAGCAGGACGTGGGCCCCGCTCAGGAAGGGAGCCTGGGGCGGCAGCAGACGCAGCTGGATGGGCCAGCTGGGGGTACGGGCACGCAGGCTGTCGGGGATGTCGTTGTCGGCAGCGGAAAAGAGAGGCGTCAGGGCGGGAGCGGCAGCGATGTTGCCGGGGGCGGCGAACGTGCGGGGCCGGCTGCCGGGGCAGCCCTGCGGACGGGCCTGGCCATCGCGGGCGGCCTTGGCCGCCAGGGCGGCCGCTTCGTCAAAGGCTTCGGCCTCGCGCATGACGATGCGCAGGGCTCCACGGGGACAGTTCAGGCAGGCGCCCAGGCCGTCGCAGTAACTGTCGCGTATCAGGCGGGCCTTGCCGTTTATGACGGCAAGGGCACCTTCGGCGCAGTCCAGCACGCACTGGCCGCAGCCGTCACATTTTTCTTCGTCGATCTCGATGATGGGACGTTCCATAACACCTCAGGCTTTCAAAAGGATATCTACAAGTTCTTCGGCATCGGCGGCCACCATGTCCGCTCCGGCGGCCTGTACCTCGGCCGCGCCCCGGAAGCCCCAGGCCACGCCTACGGCCGTCATGCCCGCATTGCGTGCCGTCATCATGTCCACGTCGCTGTCGCCCACATAGGCGCAGCCCTGCGGGGCCACGCCCATGGAGGCAGCCATCTGCAGAAGGACCGTGGGGTCGGGCTTGAGGGGCGCGTCATGACGGCCGCCGCGCACCGCGTCGAAACGGATGCCGGGAAAGTGCAGCGGGACCAGGGCACAGGTAAGGTCTTCCGGCTTGTTGGAGAGCACGGCCAGCCGGAGCCCGGCATCCTGCAGGCGGCCAAGGGCCGCGACAAGGCCGGGATAGGGCGTGGTGCGGATGCTGAGGTGGGCGGCATAGTAGCGGCGCCCTTCTTCGGTCAGGGCATCCAGACGTTCCTGCGGTCCCTGGGCCACCACGGATTCGGGCAGGGCCCGGCGCATGAGGATGGGGAAGCCGTTGCCGACCATCCGCCGGTAGGCGCTGACAGGATGGACAGGGTAGCCGTGGGCGGCAAGGACGGCATTGCAGGCGCCGCCGATGTCGGCAAGGGTGTCCAGCAGGGTTCCGTCCAGATCAAAAAAACAGGCTTTCATGTGACCTCCGAAAGATGGGCCGGGCAGGGTGGCCGTCAAGGCAGGACGCAGTATAGCCGCAAAATCATCCGGCGGCAAATGTCATGCCGTTTTCACAAGTCGTGGATAGCCTGCAAATTCTGGACATGGATACGGGCTGTTTGCTATTCTGGAGTCCGGTGGCGGATCTCGCTGCCGTCTGATTTGGGAGGTTATGTATGCCCCGACACGTTTTGACTCTCAACGATCTTGGTGAAGAAGGCTCCTGGCTGCTGGTCCAACAGGCACGCGGGATCCCTGATGCGAAGAGCCGTACCGACTTCATGACGGAACGCACGGCTGTACTGCTGTTCGCGCAGGATTCGTTCGCCGAGCGGCTGTGCGTTTCGGCGGCTGTGCGGCAGATGGGCGGGTCCCTCGTCTTCCAGGGCGCCACGGGCGGCTGGAAGTCCGAGGTGGAGCGTTACCAGCGCCAGATGCTGGCCGTCATCGACTATTTTGTGGACTGCATGTACGTCTACGGCATCCCCGGTCTGGTCACCTCGGTGGACAGGGACCTGGTGCAGTTCCCCATCATCAATGCCGGCAGCCCTGATGCCCATCCGGCCCATGTGCTGGCCGACGTGGCCTGCATGCTGCGCTATACCCGGGACGATCTCAAGAAGGCCCGCGTAGGCTGGCTCGGTTGCACCAACGGCACCCTGTTCTCCCTCATCGAGGCCCTGCGCTACTTCCCCTTCAGCCTGCAGGTGGCCCTGCCGCCGCTGGAGGACCGTCCCACGCTGGAGGCCTATGCCCGTCATTGCGGCGTGAAGGTGGACTTTGTGGATACGCCCCAGCAGGCCGTGGAAGGCTGCAACTTCGTCTATGCCGGTTGCCGTTCGGGACTGGATGACGAGCTGGCGCAGCAGTGGAAGGTGGATGATGCCCTGCTGTCCCATGCCGACCAGAAGGCCTGCGTCCTGCTGGGCACCAGCCCCATGCAGGCCATCGAGGTCGCCAGCGACATCCTTGCCAGCCCGGCATCGCTGCTGCTGTTGCAGTCGGAAAACCGCCTGCGCGTGCACAAGCGCCTGCTGCACTGGGTCTTTTTGGAAAACGAACGGGTCATCTAGCCCCCGATCATCCTTCAGATGTTCACGATGGCTGTCCGGTCTTGCCGGGCAGCCATCTTTCATTTTTGGGGCTCTTTCCCCTTCCTGGGCGGGAGCTCGTTCCCTGGGGCTTTCAGCGAAAGGGGATCTCCAGACGATGCCGGATGATGGGGCGGGGGGCTTCGTTCTTCGGGATGGCCAGAGCCACGGCATAACCATCCCGGCCGATGGCGCAGGGGGCCCACCAGTGTTCGCCTTCGTCCGGAAGGGCTTCCTGGATGCTGGCATGGTGCCCTCCGCTCTCAGCGGAGACGAGCACCCTGTCCAGACCGGTGCCCAGCCCCTTGCCGCATGCTTTCATCACCGCTTCCTTTCTGACCCACATGCGATAGAAGCCGCGGGCATAATCGTCCGGGGGCAGCGCATCGAGGGCCAGGCGTTCCCGGGGATGGAAAAAGTCCGCGATACCGCGTGCATCCACAGCGCTCCCCGTCCACTGGATGTCACAGCCGATGGGGCAGCCCTCACAGACGGCCAGCAGGGCTTCCGTACCGCTGTGGGAGATGCTGAAGGGAAGGTCGCGCCAGCAGGGTTTTCCCCACGGACCGTAGGAGAAAACGATGTCGCAAGCCTGGACATCCGGCCTGTGGGCGGCAAGTATGGTCTTTGCGCAGGCCCGGCAGAGAAGGAAGCGGCTGCCGTCGCGGGGCCTGCAGAAACGGGCCCCGCGTTCCAGCTCCTCGGGGGAAAGAAGGGGGCGCGCCCAGGAAATGCCGTTCTCCGCATGGGCCAGGCTGAACCGCCAGAGATGGATGGCGGCCGAGCGGTACACACGTTTGCGGCCGGAACAGAGGACACCTGTGGTCATCAAAGGAACTCCCGGAAGCGGATGGTGACATATTTGAGCATGCCGAAGAGCTGCACGATGGCGATGTTCACACGCGTAGACAGCGTCAGGCCGCTCAACGGCAGGCCGTGGAAGAAAGGAGTTTCGCTCACGGCGGCGAAACGGGGGGACAGGGAGGCCAGGGCCGGGACCTTGTCGATGCAGAACGTCATGGGCGCATTCCTGTTGCCGGAGCGGGCCACATAGCGGTTGCTGATGCGCATGCCGAGGGAGGACACCGCATCGAAAAAAAGCGTCCCCCCGGGAAAACGCCCGCTGAGGAAGGGCAACAGCGCCCCCATCAGGTCCGTGGGCTGATAGTGGAACACTCCGGCTGCCAGAAGGAGGACGCCCCGTTGCCCCGGGGCCTCCACGGCATCCGGCCAGAGGGGATCGAAAATGTCCCGTGCCAGGAGCCTGTGCCCTTTGGCAGGCGGCAGGAGCGCCTGCCGGGCCCGGATGACTTCCGGCAGGTCCACATCATACCAGACAGCCTCGGCCGGGGGCTTGCGGTAGACGGCGGTACTGAGGCCGCAGCCCAGGTTGATGATGGTTCCTTCGGGGTGGCGGGCAAGGAAGTCCCGGACGGTGCGATCGATGTTCATCTCGCGGGCCAGGCAGCAGACCTGGCCGTATTCCTTGAAGGATCTCCTGATCTCCGAGAAATCGAAGTCCAGTTGTTTCAGAACGTCCACGGCGACGGGGTCGTAGGCGGCCCGCGGGTTGGCCCGGCAGGGGGTGGCGCAGCACCACAAGGGGATGAGGAGCGTTCTGGCGATATCGTCCGTGAGGCACGCTTCTATTTTCATGGCAGCTCCGTGGATCGGCATCCGTTTGGGGCTCAGAACGAGTACCGGACGCCGAGATAGAGATGGTCGTTCCTGTCATACTGGCCAAGGTCGTTGCGGCGGTCGCCGCCAAAAAGCATGTAGCCGGCCAGGAAGTGCAGGTCGTCGCTGTATTCGTATTCGGAAAAGAGCTCCACGCAGTAATCCCCGTTGCTGGCGAAAAGCTCCCCGCGTATGCCGGCCGTCAGGCTCTCGTCCAGGAATTTGTCGGAGACGGACCAGCTGATGCCGTAGCGGGCCCTGTCCTTGCCGGGCACGGCATCGCCGTCGTGGCTGAAGAAGAAGGCCTGGAGGTTGACGTTCAGGTTTGTCAGAAAATTCCTGTCCCATCCGAGGATGGCCTCGTAGTCCGTGCGGCGCTCCACCGTGATCTCGTCGGACTGGAAGGGATAGCCCGCCTTGATGGTGAATTCGCCCCGGAAGGTGGAGTCCCACAGGGATACGGCGGTATTGATGCCGAACGCCGTATAGGGCTCGTAGATCTCCTTCACCAGGGCCTGCATGCGCTGCCTGTCCAGACTGGCCGTGTAGAGAGGCTTGTGCTCGTAGCCCCGGTAAAAAAGGAAAGCCACGTCATAGCCCGGGCGGAAAAATTTGAGCCGCGCTGCCGCTTCCGGCTCGAAAGGACCGTCCTCACGCTGGCGGCGGACGAAACCCGCACGGGCGTACTGGCGCAGGGTCCGCAGCGAGCTGTCTTCCCAGGGCGAGCCGTATTCGGGCAAGCGGCTGAAACGGGGGAAGGGGATGAGCACAAGGTCGAGCAGGCCAGCGCCGTCGAGGTTGGCCCGCAGGTCGACGGCCCCCACCGAAAGCCTCTGGCTGCTGCGGGCTGTGGCGATGGGGTTGCGGAAGTCCACGGGATTGATGATGTCGAAGGTGCTCAGGCTGTCGGCTTCTCCCCAGCGTATCTGCTGCATGCCGATGATGAGGTCCAGATACCGGGAGTCCAGGGTCACATAGGCCTCGCCCAGTTCGGGCGTCACGATGGGTTCCTCGGAGTCCCGGCGCCCGGGCACGGAAAGGTCGGCATCCACATGGCCGCTGACGTAGCCCCGTATCCAGGAGTCCTGGTTGATATTGGCTTCGAGCCGGAAGCGCTGGGCCGCGGACAGGGGGGTCGCCTTGTAGGGCGACTGACGGTAGGTCGTTTGCAGACTGCCGGACAGTTTCAGCCAGTCCGGCATGAGGGGCCTGTCCCCGTCCGCTCGGGAAAGGGTGGGGAAGAACAGCAGGGCGGCAGCCAGCAGCATGGCCGCGGTACGGAAGCGGACAGAGCGGCACAGGCGCATGCCTTCGGCTGCGGGGCGGGGAAAACTGGCAAAGGGCATGGTGGGCGATCCGACGGGAAAGGTTGTGGAGAAGGTCTGCCGGGGCGGTGATCCGGGAAGGGCCGTGGAGGCCCCTCCCGGAAGGACGGAACTAGCGCTGCAGGGCGCTGTGCTCGAAATAGGCGTCGCTCAGGCCGACGTCATAGCGCAGGTTGGACCAGTCGATGACGGTGAAGGAGCCTTCCCTGGGGCGTTCGACGCGCATCTGCGTCACGGTCCAGATCCCGTCGATCTTTTCCTGGCGGGAGAAGAAGAGTTTTTTCACCAGACGGTCTTTCTTGTCATAGTAGTCCGCCCGCAAACGCAGCAGGGTATCCTTGCGCACCCACTGCACCTGGCGGGAATACTGGGTCTCTTTCCCCTTTTTGGGGGTGCGTTCCAGGACATAGCAGTCGATGCCGTCCACGTTCTCCTCGCCTTGCAGCAGGTAGTCGTACTCGTCCACGTCGTCGAGGTTCTGGATGTCTTCATTGGAGAGGTCACTGCGCATGAATGAGGCGAACTTGCTGGAACCGCTGATGCGGCGGACAAGGCTCTCGGCCGGCAGGTAGACCCACATGTCGTCATCCTGCTCCAGGCCGCGGTAACTCCAGACGAGATATTTGGTGCCGTTGACGTCGGCGGGCCTGTCGAACACGATCAGGCTGTATTCGTCTTTGCCGTCCTTGCCGAAATGCTTGGAATAGGTCTTGAAAGAGCGCGTCAGCACCTTGCCGCCGCGGTTGATGCTCATGACGGCTTCGCTGTAGGAGTCCTGGCTCGTATCGACCTGGTCCATCCGGACGGCCAGATCGTAGCCCGCCTTGACGGGGTCTGTGATCGCGGGAGCGGCCTGGGCGCTGCCGGCAAGGAGCAGCGTGCAGAAGAAAAGGGCAAAGAGTCTGTGCGATGCGATGGTCATGGAGTTCTCCTTTGGGGATGATGGTGATGTTCAGGCACGGACCTGCGGCTCGTGTTCCTTGCCCAGGGGCTTGAGGAAGGAGAGCAGGGCCGGGGAAAGGGTGAGGTCGGCGAGGCAGCCCCAGAAAAAGGCCGCCGCCCCAAGGATGCCGAATTGCCCCGTGGTCCTGACGGCAGAAAGCGTGAAGACCAGGAATCCCAGCATGAGGGATATGGTCGTGAAGGTGACGGGCTGTCCTACCGTGCGCACGGTCGCCAGCAGGCTTTCACGATAGGTCCCCTTGCGGGCGAACAAGCGCTGGAAGGTGACGTAGAAGTGGGTGGTGTCGTCCACGCATACGCCGATGATGACCGAGGAGAAGATCATCAGGACAAGGCTCAGGTCGATACCGGCAAGCCCCATGAGGCCCATGGGCATGAGGATGGGCACGATGTTGGGCAGCATGCTGATGCAGCCCAGCACCACGGAGCGCAGGCACAGGATCATCATGAGGCCGATGGTGATGACGGCGCTGGCAAGGCTGGCGGCCTGGCCGGAACCCACATAATCGGCCACGGCGGTCAGCCAGGCCATCTGGCCCGTGTATTCCACGCGCAGCCGTCCGCCCAGCCGGTCGCGGACGAAGGCATCCATCTCCTGCATGAAGGCCCGTACTTCCTGGGTGCCCATATTCCGTGTCTGGATATGGATGCGCGCCACATCGCTGAGCAGGCTCAGCTCCCTGTCCAGGTTCTTCCCGCCCGACGTTTCGTAGAAGAACAGGTACTGGCCGGCCAGCTCCTGGGAATCCGGCAGGCGGTGGAAGGCCCCGTCATCCCCGTGCAGGACTTCATTGATGCGCTTGATGATGTCCACGATGCTGTGGGTCTTGACGGTGCCGGGCAGGCTTTCGGCGTGGCGCTGCAGGAGCTCCATGTCCTGCAGGAAACGGAGCTCGCGGGCGCCGTTGGCCTTGCCGCTGTCCACCATGATCTCCAGGGACATGGAGCCGCCCATGAAGGTATCGAAAAAGTCGGAGTCCCGGCGCAGTTTTTCCGAGGTGCTGATGTCCTTGACCGTGTTCGTTTCCACCACGACCCGCTGGTACAGGCAGGCCCCGGCCAGGGACGTCACGAGGAAAAAGACGATCACGAGACGCGCATGATCGATGGACCAGCGGGCCAGTCCTTGCAGGGCCGCATCGAGGCGGCAGAGCAGACGGTCATGGACGCCCCGCCGGATGGTCGCCTCCTGTTCCGGGCGGATCATGTAGGCGATGGGCGTCAGCGTGATGGCCAGGACGAAGGCGATGGCCACGCCGATGGCGGAGTAGATGCCGGCCATGCGTATGGGGATGATGTCCGTGGTGAGGAAGGAGAGGAAGCCCATCATGGTCGTCAGCGACGTGAACAGGCAGGGGATGAAGACCTCCCGCATGGTCTCGACCATGGCTTCATGATGGACGGTCCCCCGACTGCGGTGCAGGTGGTACCCGGCGATGATGTGCACCGTGTCCCCGATGCAGACGGAAAAGAGCATGGTGGGCAGCATGATGTCCATCATGGAAACGGTCCAGCCCGCCAGGCTGATGATGCCCATGGTCAGGATGATGCTGATGCAGATCACGGCCACGGGAGCGATGACGGCCCGGATGCCGTTGCCCATGCGGAACAGCAGCAGGGCCTGGAGCATCAGGCAGACCAGGGTCAGCTTGACGGTCTCCTTGCGGGTGATCTTGTCGCTTTCGTAGTCCTGGACGGGCGGCCCGGCCAGATGGGTTTCCAGAGAGGCGAATTCCGGCCGTTGCAGGACGCGGTACACTGCCGGGGCGATGTCTTTGCGCGGGTCGTCGGCCCCGTCGGGATAGCGTTCGCATTCGAGCACTATGGTGGCGATGGTGGCGTCGGGCGAGATCAGGACGTTCACGAAGTCGTCCAGGGCCAGAGCTTCTTTTTTGAATGCCCTGATGGCCTCGGGATCATCAGGGATCTCTTCGAGGCCGGGACCCACCATGACCTCGTCCCCGTGAGCGCGGATGTATTCCGCCGACCCCAGCCACTTGACCTCCCTGATGTGGGGCACGTCCTTTTCCAGGGCCAGCGCCAGGGAATCCAGGAGTCGCAGCGTGTCACGGTCGAAGATGTCCCCGCCGTTCCTGACGGCCACATAGACGAAGTCTTCATTGCCGAAGAGCTCCCGGAAGCGTTCGATGGCCACGACGGCGGGATCGTCGTCCGTGAAGAAGGATTCATCGGAGTTGTCGAAGCGGAGGTCACGCATCAGGAAAAGGGACCCGAACGTGAGCACGGCCACCAGCAGAAGGACGCCGTAGCGCCAGGTCTCCAGAAAGCCGACGAACGTGCGGGCGCGGGTCAGGGCGCGGGACTCCTTCATCGGGTCTGCTCCAGCATGCGGCCGAGTTCCTCACGCAGGAGCATCAGGAAGGTGTCCTCGTCCTTTTTGAGGAAAAAGTGGTCGCCCGGCAGGATGTGCGCGGCGAACGCCCCGCGGGTCTGTTCCCGCCAGGCTTCGAGGTCCTGCCGGCAGACTTCGTCATCGGCATCCCCGGAAAAGACGCACAGGGGCACATCCAGGCAGGCATCGCAGACATAGCTTTCGTCCATGGCGAAATCCGCCCGCAGCAGCGGCCGGAACATGCGCATGAGATCCGGCTCGCGCAGGATCTCTTCCGGGGTCCCTGCCAGCTGCCGCAATTCCGCGTCGAAAGCCTCGTCGGGAAGGTCGCTGAGCAGTTTGCGGGGCGGCATGTGGACGGGGCGGCTCCCCGAGACCAGCAGCAGAGCGGGCGGACGGCCCTGGAGGACAAGGCGGCGCGCCACCTCGAAGGCGATCTTGGCCCCCATGCTGTGGCCGAAAAGGATGCAGGCGCCGTCGAACCAGCCGCGGCCTTCCTCGGCTTCGAACAACGCATCGGCCAGACGGTGGATGCTGTAATAGCGCGGTTCGCGGAAGCGTTCCTCGCGACCGGGCAGCTGCACGGCCCGGACATCGGCCAGGCCCCGGAGGTTCCTTTCCCAGTTGCGGTAAAAAGAAGCGCCGCCTCCCGCATGGGGAAAACAGAACATCTTCGGCCGGGCGGGGGAGGCGCCGGCGTTCCCGGAAATCTCCTGCGGCCCCGCGAGCCATTTGCCAGTATCCATGGTTCCTCCTTGTCGTCATGCTGCCCGTGCCGGGTCGTCCCCGGCACGGGCAGACCGGTTAGGCGTGTTTTTTCAGTAGACGGGCCAGTCTGGCGGCGATGGCATCCACGCTGCCGGGATCATGGAGCAGGTTCCAGTGGTCGGCATCCACGGCCAGCTCCTCGAAGCCCGATCCCGCCAGTCCGCGCCAGTAGGCCGTGCGGGCGTCGTCCTCTTCCATGCTGTTGCTGCGGACGTAGAGCACGGGCAGGCCTTCCAGGGGCTGCGGCGCATAGGAGCGCAGGGCCCTGAGGTTGGCGTCGATGATCTCCATGACCCGTCCGGCCATTTCCAGGTCGTCCTTTTCCACGGCAAGCTGTCCGCTGCTGCGCAGGGCCTCGGCCAGGACGCGGGCCCGTGCGGGGGCGTCCAGTGCGGCCAGGTCCCCTTCGCTCATGCCCAGGGCCGCAAGGGCCTTTTGGGGCGCGGGGGCCACCAGCCCGAGCAGGGCGGCAGGATCATGGGCGCGGCTGTCATAGAGGTTGTCCCAGGCGGGCTTTGAAGGCGGATCGAGCAGGACCAGCGGCAGCAGGTGTTCCCCCTGGCCGCCGGCCAGCAGACGGCGGGCCGTTTCCCAGGCCAGGAAGGCCCCCATGGACCATCCGCCCAGCAGCAGGGGCCGCGGGAGCCCCTCCACGGCCTCCAGGGCCGCGGTGACCATGTCCGGGAAGGCGGTACGCAGGGGACCACCATCAAGACCGGCGCTCTGGAGGGCATGGAAGGAGACCTCTCCGAGCTTGGCGGCCAGCGGGGCATAGGCGTTCACGAGGCCTTCCACGGGATGCATCATGCACACGGTCGCGGGGCCGTCAGCGTCATGCAGGCAGACCAGTTCGCCGGCAGAGGCACCCGGCTTGTGGTCCACGAGGGCGGCCTGTGCGGCCACGGTGGGGGCCTGCAGCAGGTCACGCAGGGTCAGACGGCAACCGAACTCCCGCTCCAGCTGCCGGAGCAGCTGGAAAGCGGAGAGGGAGTCCCCACCGCTCAGGAAGAAGCTGTCCGTCACGCCCACGTCGTCCACCCTGAGGACGTTTTTCCAGATGGCGGCCACGGCCTGTTCCGTCCTGGTCCGGGCGGTGACGCCCGTACGGGGGCGCTGCCGTACGGCACCGCCTGACAGGCGTTTCCTGTCCACCTTGCCGTTGCGGGTCAGGGGCATCCTGTCCAGCAGCGTCCACGAGACGGGGATCATCCAGGCAGGCAGGTGCCCGCGCAGATGGTCTTCCAGAGGACGGGGCGTGAAGCGTGCCACGGACGACGGGCCTTCGCTGAGGATGACCTCCAGCCCCAGACGGCTTTCCAGGGAAGCGGGGGGCATCAGGAAGGACGGCCGGGAAAGGCCCGCCTCCGTCAGCGCCTTCGTCCACAGTTCACGGGTCAGCAGCGGCTGCTCGGGACGGAATTCCTCGTCCCGGGCGCTGTCGAAGCCCTGCTGGAGCCCCATGCTCAGGTCGAAGGGCAGCTGGAAGACGGTCTCCTCCTGCATGAGCAGGACCCCGGACGGCTTGAGCAGGCCCGCCAGGTACTTCAGGCTCCGCCTGATGTCTGCCGCGTCATGCAGGACATTGCCCGCAAGGATGAGGTCATAGCCATGCGGCTCGAAGCCCATGAGGCGGGGATCCTCATCAAGGTCCAGCAGACGGTAGTTGACGAAGGGATAACCGGCGAACTCCTCGCGGGCCCTGTTCAGGAAGAAGGGGGAGATATCCGTGAAGTCATAGGTCACGCCGTCGTCCGGCAGGCCGGGCAGGACGAAGCGCGTCACGGTGCCGTAGCCGCCGCCGACTTCGAGGATGCGGAAACCGTTCCCGGAAGCCGCCGCCAGCCCGGTCACCAGATCCGCCGTCAGCCGGTTGCTGGCGCCGAAGATCTTCTGATAGAAGCCGGGCACTTCCGCGGACGTGTAGAATTCCGCCGAGTGCACGTCTTCCCTGAGGATGGCGGGGAGCTCGCGCACGGTGCGGGCCAGCAGGGCCATCTCCTGCGGGCTGTAGCCCAGTTCTCCGGCCCTGTCGGCGCAGAAGGCCAGGCAGGCTTCCCTGTCGGGAGCCGTGCCGCGACGCTGCCATACGCCGTCCCCGTCCCTGTCCGCGAGGCCCAGATCGTGCAGGGCCTTCACGGCCCGCGCCAGCCAGCGCCCGTAGCGGGGACTGATGCCGCTGTCGTGCAGGAAGGTCTCCGTGTCACGGTAGCCGTGCCCGAAAAAGCCGAGCTCTTCCAGGGCCGCGGTGACGGCAGCCGCATAGAGTTCCTTCATCTTGTCCCAGACAGGCAGGAAGCGTTCCTCGTCAAGGCCTTCCCGGCCGTCCGTCCGGAGCGGGAGCCCGTCCTCCAGACGGCTTGCGGCGCGTTCTTCCCGCACGATCTCGCCCCGGTGTCCGGGATCGGCTTCCACATAGGCTGCCAGCGACAGCTCGCCTTCCGCGCCCTTGTGGAGCAGGACGGCCGCATTGTTCACCGCAGGATGGGCCTTGAGCACGGATTCGATCTCGCCCGGTTCCACGCGGTAGCCGTGGATCTTCACCTGCTCGTCCTTGCGGCCGAGGAATTCGAGGGTGCCGTCGTCGTGGTAGCGTGCCGTGTCTCCCGTGCGGTAGAGACGGGGATGCCCGTCCCCGGCCGGCAGGAAGGCTCCGGCCGTCTTTTCGGGATCGTTCCAGTAACCGAGGGCCAGGCCGTCTCCGCTGATGTAAAGGTCTCCGGCGACCCAGTCGGGACGCGGCTGGAGACGGTCATCCAGGACGGCGAAGGCCTGGTTGGCCAGCGGTCTTCCGTAAGGCACGGAGGCCCAGCGGGCATCGTCCGGGCCCGTCTCGTGGAAGTTGGACCAGATGGAGGCCTCGGTGGCGCCGCCCATGGCCATGACCCGGATGCCCGGGACGAGCTGCTTCAGGCGCGGCGGCAGGGACTGCGGGATCCAGTCGCCGCTGAAGATGGCCAGGCGGAGGGGCAGGGGCTGTCCTTCCCCTTCGGCCGCGGCATCCGCCAGCAGCTGGCCGAGGGCCGGGACGGAGTTCCACAGGCTGACCCGGTGCTCATGCAGCAGCCGGACCCAGGCCTGGGGCTGCAGGCTCTCTTCCTCGTCCGGGATGACGACGGCGCCGCCGGCTGCCAGCAGGCCGAAGATGTCGTACACGGAAAGGTCGAACGACAGCCGGGCGAGGGCGAGGATGCGGTCCCCGGCATCCACGCCGTACCGCCGGTTGACGTCAAGGATGGTGTTCATGGCCGCCCTGTGGGAGATCATGACCCCCTTGGGCGTCCCCGTGGAGCCCGAGGTATAGATGATGTAGGCAAGGTCGTCGGGGGCGATGTCCACCTGCGGCGGGAGCTCGTCCTCGCCCGCTTCGGCCAGCAGGTCTGCCGCCACGAGGCGGATGCCTTCAGGCAGGGGCGCGGCGTCCGAACGGCCCACGACGACACGCACGCCGGCATCGGCCAGGATGGTGGCGATACGGGCATCGGGCTGGCCGGTGTCCAGCGGCAGATAGGCGGCCCCGGCGCGCTGGATGCCCAGGACGGCCACGACCTGTTCCCAGCCTCTGGGCAGGAGGACGGCGACCCGGTCGCCATGCCGTACCCCGGCCGCGTCCAGTTCCCGGGCCAGGGAGCGGCTCAGGCGTTCGGTCTCGCCGTAAGAGAGGGCCCTGTCCGCACTGATGACGGCGGTGGCATCAGGCCGGGACATCGCCATGCGCAGGAAGGGGGCGAACATGGGCTCGCCGGGCATGTCCAGGGCCGTATCGTTGACCGCCGCGCGTACGGCAAGCTGCGATGCCGGGAGGCGTACCGGCACGGCATCGCCCCATGCCGCATCGTCACGGGAGAGGCGGCGCAGGGCCTCGGCGTAGGCTTCGAACATGGCATCGATCATCCCGTCAGGGAAGAGATCGCGTACATAGTCGAAGACGATGCGCAGCTCGCCGTCCACTTCGAACAGCTGATGGTCGAGCCAGACCTGCGGGGTCTGGGAGATGCTGTAGACCTCGTGCCCCATCTGCCCGAGGGCAAAGGTGCCGGAAGAGGATTCCATGGACAGGGCGCTGGTGAAGATCACGGGCATGATGCCCGCCGCCGTGCCGCGTCTGCGGCCCAGTTCGCGCAGGACGCGGATGCCGCTGAAGGAACGGTGTTCCATGTCGTCCCACAGGCGGCTCCACAGCCGTCCAGCCCGGGTCTCGAAGCTCCCGCCCTGCGTCAGGTCCACCGCCAGGAGGCTGTTGGAGGTGAATTCGCCGACCAGGGCATTGACCTGGCGATGCAGGGGCAGGCGGTTGAACAGGGTCAGATTGATGCAGAAGCGCTTTTCTTCGCTCCAGCACCCCAGGACTTCGGCGAAGGTCGCCAGGGCCACGGCCGTGGGGGCCAGGCCGCGGGCGTCGCCGCGCTGTTTGATGCGCTGCCAGGTCTCCTTGTCGAGGGTCGTCATCCTGCGGCTGAAGACGGGGCAGTCGATGGCGGCAGGGCTGGTGGCCAGCGGCAGCCGCGGCGCGGCGGGCAGGTCATCCAGACGGGCGAGCCAGTAGTCGCGGTCCCTGGCATAGATCCCGGTGGCCCGGTAGCGTTCCTCGGCCAGACGGTAGTCCCGGAAGGTGATGTCCAGCACAGGGAGCTTGTCCTCCTGGCCATTGTAGATGAGCGAGAGCTCGGCGAGCATCTGGCTGATGCCGTGGAAATCGCTCAGGATAAGGTCGAAGCTGAGGTGGATGCGCAAGGCATCATCGGGCAGCAGGGAAACCTCCACCCGGAAGTTGGGCCAGCGGCCCACGTCCAGGACTTCGTGGGACATCTCCATGCGGATGCGCTCGAAGTGGGCCGCGGCTTCCTCCGGGGAGCTCTGGCGCAGGTCATGCCGCCGGATGGTGTAATGCGGGACTTTCTCCAGCACCTGCTGGCGTTCGCCGTCGAGGATGATCGTACGCAGCATGGGCTGGCGGAGGATGAGACGGTTCCAGGCCTCTTCATAGCGGTCGGCGTCCAGGCCCCGGGCCTGGGCTTCGAAGTAGAAGTGGCAGCTGACGCCGCCGAGGGCCAGGCCGGACTGGTCGCGGCCTATCCAGTAGGCCTGCTGCATGTCCGAGAGCGGGAAGGGCTCGAAAGCCTCGTCCGGCGCGGGGACGAGCAGGGCCGAAAGGCCGGCGCCTTCCTCCTTCGTGGCGGGGGGGCCGGACTGCACGGCCGGTGCCGTTTCCTCTTCGCCGGAGGCCGGGCCGAGGTCACGGGCGAACCTGGCCGCCATGGCCTGCACCGTGGGCGTGGCGGAGACTTCGTGCGGCGCGATGCGGATCTTCAGATCCCGGCTGATACGCTGGAACAGGTCGAGGCTGATGAGCGAATCCATGCCCAGGCTGGTCAGGTTGACATCCTCGGGGATGGCATCCTCTTCGAGGCGCAGGAAACCGGCGATCTCTTTCTTGAGATAGGCGCGCAACCGTTCTTCCCTTCCGCTCATGGGAAGGGCGCGCAGTTCCGCGGCAAGCCTGCTGTTGCCCGCGGTCTCGGCCGGGCGGGCGGCAGCGGCGGCGGGGCTGTGCCGGAGCTCTTCGTACATGGCGGCGCCGGCAGTGGCCTGCAGGATGGGCAGCATCCGGTTCCAGTCCATGCGGGTGACGACCTTGCTCCCCTCGCCGGACGCCATGAGCCTGTCGAGGACGGCAAGTCCTGTGGCCGTATCGAAGCCCTCTACGCCCTGCTGGCGGATGCGGTCGAGGATGCCCAGGCGCACCACGGTCCCCAGCTCGCCCCAGGCTCCCCAGTTGATGCTGAGGCCGGGGAGGAAGTCAGCGCGGCGGGCAGCCACGAGGGCGTCCATGAACGTGTTGGCGGCCACGTGGTTGGCCTGGCCGTGCGTACCGAAGACCGAGGCGATGGAGGAGAAGACCACGAAGTGGTCGAGCGCCAGATCGCGTGTCAGTTCATGCAGGAACCAGCTGCCGTCCACCTTGGGGGAGAGGACGGTATTGAAGCGGGCCCAGTCGAGACGGGACAGGGGCGCGTCGTCCAGCAGGCCGGCCAGATGGAAGACGCCCGCCAGCGGCATGGGAGAGGGCAGCAGATGCGTGCCGAACGCCTCGGCCAGGGCGGCCCTGTCCGTCACGTCCACTTGCAGGAGGCGGACATCGCATCCTGTGGCGGCGATCTTTTCCACCGCGGCCGCGCCGGCGGAACCGGCCTCAGGCAGGCGGCGTCCCAGCAGCCATACCTGTCCGGCACTGCGGGCAGCCAGGTGGGCGGCCAGCGCCAGGCCCAGGTCGCTCAGGCCACCAGTGACGAGATAGGCCGCCTCCCGGCGGATGCCTTCGTGCCTGGGGGCAAAGTCGTTGCGTACGACGACCTTGCCGATATGGCGTCCTTCGAGCATGTAGCGGAAGGCGTCCCTGGCGGCATCCATGGTGAAGACGCGCCGGGCTATGGGGGTGTAGTGCCCGGCGGCAAAACCTTCCATGACGGCGGCGAAGATGCCGCGCATCTGCGCCTCGTCCTCCTTGCCCAGTTTTTCAAGATCGACGATGTGGTATTCGATATCGTCACGGATGGCCGCCACCTGTGCGGGCGTGCGCAGATCGGTCTTGCCGATCTCGATGAAACGGCCGCCTTCCGTCAGGCAGCGCATGCTGCTGTCGGCCAGCTCGCCGGTAAGGAAGTTGAGGACCACGTGCACGCCCTGTCCGCCCGTGGCCTTGAGGACCCGGGATTCGAAGGCCGTGGAGCGCGAGGAGAAGACGTGCTCTATACCCATGGAGCGCAGCAGGGCGCGTTTGCGCTCCGTGCCCGCCGTGGCAAGGATGACCGCGCCGCGTGCCCTGGCGATCTGGATGGCGGCAAGGCCCACGCCCCCTGTGGCCGAGTGCAGCAACACCCGTTCGCCGGGCTGGAGGCGTGCCGCATGGACGAGCGCCTGCCAGGCGGTCATGAAGACGGTGGGGATCACCGCAGCGTCGGTGAACGGCATGCCTTCCGGTATGGAGGCCGCAAAGGCTTCCCGGGCATAGACGTGGGAAGCGAAGGGGCCGTACACGGTGGTGAAGACCCGGTCGCCGGGGCTGAAGCGGGTCACGCCTTCACCAACGGCGGAGACCGTGCCCGCGCAGTCGAGCACCAGGGTCCTGATCTTGTCGGCCACGCCCATGGCTACCATGACGTTCTGGAAGTTCATGCCGTAGGCTTCGGCCGCGATCTCGATCTCGCCGGGCCCGGGAAGGCGCCGCTGCAGCGGGGCGACCCGGATGTTCTCGATGCCCGCGCCGCCGAGATCCAGATGGTAGGCCTGCGTTTCGGGACGGGCCAGCGGGGCGTTGCGCACCTGGCGGGCGGCAGGCAGGCCGCGTACCAGACGGGGGGCCAGCAGGCTGCCGCCGCGCAGGGCCAGCTTGTCTTCCTTGTATCCGCGGGCGGTCAGCAGGCCGCACAGAGTGGGAAGCTGGGCCTCGGGAGCGGCCACGGGGTCCATGTCGATGATGACCGGCGCGATGTTGCCCAGTTCGTTGGCCACGGATTTTTCCAGGCCCCAGAGCAGGCTTTGCGCGGGGACGGGCTGATCCGAAGCGCGGGCGGCCTGTGCCTGGCAGGTCAGCGCGGCCAGGCGCACGGACGGGCCGTCCTCCTGTGCCGCCAGAGCCTGGGCCAGATGCAGGAAGGCCTGGGCCGTATGGTTCTTGAAGGGAGCTTCGCCGCCGCTGCCCAGGAAGTCGGTCTCGTAGCAGTCCAGGCCCCAGAGGAACACGACGCCCCGGGGCGTGCCGCCCTGCCGCCAGTCGCGGATCAGGCGGGCGAAGGCGTCGGCATCGCCGGGATCGACGGCAGCCATGCCGTCAGGATGTCCCGTACCGGCGCAGGCCGCGAGCATGGCCGTAGCGCCCTGCTGTTCCAGCGAACGGGCGAGGGCACGGGCAAAATCCGTATCGCGACCGGCCAGGATGAGCCAGTGCCCGGCAGCGTCCCCGGCTTCCGGCATCAGGGCCTGGCGCCAGACCACGTCATAGCACAGGTCGGTATGCTGCCGCTGCCCGGCCTTGAGCAGTTCCAGCGTCTCCTTGTTGGTACGGCGCATGGTAAGGTTGACGATCTCGCAAACGGGCTCGCCTTCGGGGGTGAAGATGGTGAAACTGGCAGAGAACATCTCCTGCCGGAAGCTGTCGCCTTCCTTCATGACGGCCCGGCACCAGACCGTTTCGGGCGCACGCCCGTGGAAGATGACTTTTTCCACGCTGAACGGCATGAAACCGTCGCCCGTGAGGTCATCCTCGGTGGCGGCAAGAGCGGCGACCATGCTTTGCAGGCAACTGTCGAGCAGGGCCGGGTGGATGATGAAACCGCCTTTTTTGCCGCGTTCGGCGCTGTCCAGGGCCACTTCGGCCACAGCTCCGCCCCGGGTGCGCCACAGGCGCCGCAGGCTGCGGAAGGCCGGACCGTACTGCACGGCCCCGTAGGCATCGAATTTTTCGTAAAAGGCCTGTACGTCCACCTCGTCGCAACCTTCACGCAGGCGGTCCAGGTCGACGTTTTCGGCAGAGCGCTCGTGGGCGGGGGCGAGCTGGCCGGAGACATGCTGGTGCCATTCCCCCTGTCCTTGCCCGGCGCCCCGGCTGAAGATCTCGAAATCGGCCCCGTTTTCCGTGGGAGAGACAAGGACCTGTACGGTGCGTTCGCCTTCGTCGAGCATGAGGGCCTCGCGCAGCACCACATTCTCGAGCCGGATACGGTCCGTACCGAAATGATCCATGCCCGCGGCGGCGGCCAGGTCGAAATGCGCCGTGCCCGGAACGACCACGATGTCGAAAACGCGGTGCTGGGCCAGGAAGGGTTGCAGGGTGCCGCTCACCGCCGCCGTATACTGGCTCACGGCCAGGGGGGAGGAGAGGCGCCGTCCCAGCAGGATATGGCCCGTGTCGTCTCCGTCCGGTGCGTCCGTCCGGGCGGGCGCGATCCCGGTACTGAAGGCCTGGCGGCTGCCGTTGCCGTTGCGGGCGATGATGACATGTTCGTCAAGGTCGCCGTCGGCGGGGGCAGGGTAGCAGGCCGTCCTGTCGAATCCTTCCGTGTCCAGCAGGCGTGTCCAGCCCTCGGCGGTCAGGAAGGGATTGTCGCCGCGCAGTTCCCCGTCACGCAGTTTGTCGAGCAGGCAGCCGAAGGATATCTCGAAGCCCATGGCCGGCCGGGGCAGGGTGATCTCCCGCAGGAGGAGCAGGCCGTCCGCGGCCAGCACGGCGCTGATGTGGCGCAGGGCGGCGGTCAGGTCGGCAGTGGCGTGCAGGACATTGGCGCAGACGACGATATCGAACTCGTCGGCATGGAAGCCCTGAAGGAACGGGTCGCGGCTGATGTCCAGCGTGGCATATTCCACGAAGGGGAAGGCGGCGAAGCGGTCCCGGGCCCGGGCCGTGAACAGGGGGGAGACGTCCGTATAGACATAACGGGTGCGTCCTGCGGGCAGGACGGGCAGCAGGGCCGAGGTCGTCCCGCCCGTGCCGGCGCCGATCTCCAGGATGGAGAGGGCGCGGTCCATGGGCAGGGCATCGGCAAGGGCCTTCAGGCTCCTGGCCATGATCCCGTTATAATAACGGCTTTGCGGGGTATCCTGGTAGATGCTCTCCACGGCGTCAGGATTGCCGCCGGGGAACATGACCTGTCTGGGATCCTTGCGGCCTCCCAGTATCTCGCGGAAATTCTCGCCGCAGCGTTTCATGAACGAGAGCAGCGGGATGTTGTCCAGGACAAGGTCCTGACGTTTTTCATGGCATCCTTGTGGCATGGTCATTTCTCCATGTTTCCTATGATTGACGGTCAGAGAGGCCGGAGGCCTCCTGCCGGTCGAGCAGGCTGGTCACACGATCCCTGAGATCCCTGTCCGGAGCGGCCGGGCGGCCGTAAGAGCCGGCGGCGTCACGGGCCAGGAGGCCTTGTTCGGCCAGGTTCTCCAGCAGGCGCGGAAGAAGCTGGTCGAACCGTTCCGGCAGGCCTATGCGTGCGGCGATGTCCCGGGCGGTATGGAAGCCCTCATCCGGGAAGGCCCCCAGATCCGTCAGGGCCTCGAGGGCATAGCCGGAGCAGAAGGTCTCGATCATCCGGGCATGCTCCCGGTATTCGGTGCCGTCGGGGCGGTCGTCTTCAGCGCCGGAGGCGGATTCGGCAGCCCGGGTCAGGCGCTGCCAGATGTCGTCCTGCGAGGCGGCCGGGGCGGCGGTGCTTCCGCTGGCTATGCCGCGGAACGAGTCGTCCACCCAGTGGCGTTCCCCCTGGAAGGGGTAGAGGGGCAGGTGGAGGCGGCCCCAGTGCTGGTCCTGGGCAAATGCTGCCCAGTTCACATCCGCTCCACTGCGGTAGAGGGCGGCCAGGGCCTCGCATGTCTGGCGCCATTCCGGGGTCCCGGCATGCATGGCGGCGACCCAGGCGCCGTCTTCCCCGCTGTTCTCCAGGGCCTGTTCACGGCGGCAGAGGGCCGTCAGCACGCCGGACGGGCCCAGCTCCAGCCAGGCCGCGGGAGCCATGTCCCGCAGCGTGCGGAAGCCGTCGAAAAAGCGCACGGTGGAGCGGATATGCCGCACCCAGTAGTCGGCCCCGGAGATCTCGGCAGGCCCGACCAGCCGGCCGGTGACATTGCTGACCACGGGCAGGCCGGGGGCGTCATAGGCGATGCTTTCGGCCACACGGGCGAAGTCGTCGAGGATGGGATCCATCAGGGAAGAATGGAAGGCATGGGAGACCGGCAGGTGACGGATGCTGATGCCCAGGCTCCCGGCCTTGTCGGCGATGCGGGCAAGGTCTTCCAGCGGGCCCGACAGGACGGTCTGCGTGGAGCCGTTGACGGCGGCGATGCCTGTCCGTTCCGGCGTGCCGCAGGCGGCGAGCAGGGCGAGGACGTCCTTTTCGGAGGCCAGCACGGCGCTCATGCCGCCCCCGGCGGGCAGGGAGGCGATGAGGCGCCCCCGTGCGGCCACAAGACGTGCGGCATCCTCCAGACTGAACACGCCTGCCAGGGTCGCGGCCACATATTCGCCGATGCTGTGCCCGGCAGCGGCCAGAGGCTGGATACCGAAGGACTGCCACATCCGGGCAAGGGCATATTCCAGACTGAACAGGGCCGGCTGGGTGAAGGCGGTGTTGTCGAGCAGCGCGGCCTTGTCGGCGTCCCACATGACGCGCAGCAGGGGCTCGGGCAGCAGAGGGTCGAAAAGGCGGGCGCAGCGGTCGAGCTCCGCGCGGAAGCACGGCTGCGCCTGGTAGAGTTCCTTCCCCATGCCCGAACGTTGCGCCCCCTGACCGGTGAAGAGGAAAACGGGCCTGTGTTCGTCGCCCGTGTTCGTGGTGGTCCACTCCTCGTGCGTCATCGCCGCGTCAAGGCCGGAGCGCAGTTCTTCCAGGCTCTCGCCTACCACGGCGAGACGGACGGCGTGATGTTCCCGGCCTTCCTGTGTGGTATGGCAGAAGTCGGCCAGATCGAGACCGTCGGCATCCTGCCCGGCCAGGAATTCCCCATAGCGTCCTGCCAGTTCCTTCAGGGCCTTTTCGCTCCTGGCGGAGACCACCATCAGAGGGTTGGCGACAGCCCCCGCACTGCGGGAGCTTTCCCGCTGCGGCGCTTCCTCGAGGATCAGGTGGGCATTGGTCCCGCCCACACCGAAAGAGCTGACGGCGGCGCGCCGGGGGGAGAAGCCCTGCGGCCAGTCGATGGCCGTCTTGTTGACGAAGAAGGGGGTGGACGCGAAATCGATACGGGGGTTGGGGCTGTTGAAATGGCAGGTAGGGGCAATCCGGGCGTGTTTGATGGAAAGGATGGCCTTGATGAGGCTGGCCACCCCCGCCGCCACTTCCAGATGGCCGACGTTGCTCTTGACCGATCCCAGAGCGCAATAACCGCGTGCGGGGTTGTTGCGGGAGTAGATGCGGTTCAGGGCCTCGACCTCCAGCGGGTCACCGAGATAGGTGCCGGTACCGTGCCCTTCCACATAGGCGATGGTGGCGGGATCGACGCCGCTGACGCCCAGGGCCTCGGCGATGACTTCGCTCTGGCCTTCGAGGCTGGGCGCGGAATAGGCGACCTTGGAATTGCCGTCGTTGTTGATGGCCGTCCCCAGGATGACCGCGTGGATGTCGTCGCGGTCGCGCAGGGCGTCTTCCAGGCGTTTGAGCAGCACGACGCCCACGCCGTTGCCCGAGACGATGCCTTCCGCCTGGGCGTCATAGGGGCGGCAATGCCCGTCAGGCGAAAAGATCATGCCTTCCTGGTAAAAATGGCCGTGCTCCTGCGGGATGTCGATGCCGCTGGCGCCGGCAAGGGCCATGTCGCACTCGCCGTTGAGCAGGCTCTGGCAGGCCAGATGCACGCTGACGAGGGAAGTGGAGCAGGCGCATTGCAGGTTGAAGGCCGGGCCCCGCAGGTTGAGCTTGTAGGAGACGCGGGTGCACAGATGGTCGCGGTCCGTACCGATATGGCCCTGCATGAAGCGCGCCGTGCCGTAGTCCGCCAGGTCGGCGCACATATAGTTGACGTAGTAGGTGCTCAGGCGCGTGCCGCCGAAGACGGCGACGGCGCCGGGATAGGTATAGGGATTGTAACCGGCATCCTCCAGGGCGTGCCAGCAGGTCTGCAGGAACTGGCATTGCTGGGGGTCGATGCAGATGGCTTCTGTCGGGGTGTAGCCGAAGAAAGCGGCATCGAACAGTTCCGCATCTTCCATGATGCCCGCGGCCCTGACATAGGTGGGGTCGGCTATGGTCTCCGGATGGATGCCTGCCCCGCGCAATTCGTCGTCCGTGAAAAAGGTGATGGACTCGGTCCCGCTGACGAGGTTTTTCCAGAATTGCCGGGTATCATTGGCACCGGGGAACCGGCAGTCCATGCCGATGACGGCGATGGCGTTCTCCGGGACCTTGTTCGTTTGTGGATGCATGGCATGCCTCGTGCGCATGGCGCTTTTGAAGGGTTGGTGAGAAAGGATCAGCGTCCGGTCCGTTGCCTGGAGCGGGTGCGCATGCGCCGTTCGGCCCGGTCCATGCCGCGGTCGAAGGCGGAGGCGCTCCCGCCGCCTTCCGGCGCGGATATCTCTTGCGCGGTCGTGCGCGGCGTCCTGTTGTCCAGCCAGGCTGCCAGTGCACGGATGCTGGTGTGCTCGAGCAGGGTCATGAGCGGGATATCCGTGCCCAGGCGTTCCCCGAGGGCGGCCTGTACGGCGACAAGATCAAGGGAACTCAGGCCCATCTCGAAGAAGCGGCTGTCGATGCTTATGTCGTCGCGGCCCAGGACATGCGCGATGGCTCCGGCCACCAGCCGTTCCGTCTCAGATCCGGGCTGTGCCCCCTTCATCCGGGGGAGTTCCTGGTCGGGGTCGAGTACGAGGCTCTTCCTGTCGACTTTGCCGGAGCTGGTCAGGGGAAGGCTTTCCCGCATCAGGATCATGCCGGGGACCAGGAAGGAGGGCAGACGCTCCGCCAGCCATTGCTGGAGCTCTTCCGGCGCCGGAGACGTGCCGGGCCGGCAGGCCACGAAAGCGGCCAGCACCTGGCCCGCCTGCCTGCCCCTGACCGTCAGGGCGGCGGCCTGTTCCACGAAAGGATGCTCCATGAGGGTGTTCTCCACCTCGCCCAGCTCGACCCGGTAACCGTTGATCTTGACCTGATTGTCCTGACGGCCGAGGAATTCGATATTGCCGTCGGGCATGTAGCAGCCCAGGTCACCGGTGGCGTAGAGGTCTTCCCCTGTGCCGGGGTGGCGTATGAAGCGTTCGGCCGTGCGTTCGGGATCCTTGAGGTACCCGTCGGCAAGACCGTCACCGGCGATGTGCAATTCGCCGGGGACCCAGTCCGGGCAATCGCTGCCGTGGCGGTCGAGGATGAAGAACCTCTGGTTGGCCAGCGGTTTGCCGTAAGGGATGCTCTTCCATTGCGGCAGGACGTCTTCCACGGGGAAGAAATTGGACCAGATGGAAGCTTCCGTGGCGCCGCCGAGGCTGAAGAGCTGCAGCTCCGGCCAGAAGGCCCTGATGCGTCCGGGCAGGCCCAGGGGGATCCAGTCCCCGCTGAGCAGGGCGCAGCGCAAGGGCGGCAGGGCAGCGGGATGATGTTCCAGATGGGCGGCAAGGATCTGGAGGAAGGGGGGGACGCTGTTCCAGATGCTCACCTGATGCCGGTGCATCAGCTCCAGCCAGTGGGCCGCTTCCAGACGTCTGGCGGGATCCGGCAGGACCAGGGCCCCGCCCGCGCCGAACAGGCCGAACATGTCCCAGACGGACAGGTCGAAGGTGAAGCGCGAAAGGGCAAGGACCCTGTCCGAAGACCGCAGCCCGGTCAGTTCGTTGACGGCCCTGATGGTGTTGACGGCGCGTTCGTGGCGGATCATGACCCCCTTGGGAGCGCCCGTGGAGCCCGAAGTGTGGATGACGTAGGCCAGCGCGTCAGGACGGCTGACGCATCTTTCGAAATCAAATTCGGAATTCGATTTCAATAAATCCTCATCCATGACCATGACGGGCAGGCCCGCGGGCCAGGGCAGGGACGCATGGCGGCGCTGCACCAGGACGGCCCCGGCCCCGGAATATTCGAGCAGATGCTTGAGGCGGGCAGGGGGGACAGCGGCATCCACGGGCATGTAGGCGGCTCCGGCACTGCTCACGGCCAGGGCCGCGACCGCTTCTTCCCAGCCGCCGTTGCTGACGACGGCCACAAGGCTGCCCTGGCCGCAGCCCCGGGCCATGAGCCTGCCGCAAAGGGCCTCGGCAGCCCTGCCCAGATCCCGGTAGCTCAGGCAAAGATCGCCGTCCGCCAGGGCCAGGGCCCCGGGGGCATCTCGCAGGGAACGGGCAAAAAGGCTGTCCAGCGTCCCGCGGCCCGCATGGGGGAACTCCCGGGTCGTGGCGTTGGCCGTGCGGCGGCGTCCCAGCTGTTCCTGCGGCAGCAGGGGCAAATGGGTCTGGTGCCAGATCCTGTCGTCCCGGGCCAGCATCCGGAGCAGGCGACAATAGGCGGAAAACATGCTGTCCACGAGCCCTTCGGGGAAGAGTTCGTCCACGGCATCCCAGTTGAACTCAAGGCAATCGTCCACCTCGCGGACCTGATGGTCGATCCAGACCTGCGGCGTCTGCGTGATGTTGTAGACCATGCGCCCGAACGTGCGCAGGGCCGGATGGGTGCCGTGCTCGTCGCCGAAGCCGATGGTACTGGTGAAGACGATGGGGATGATGTCGGCGCTGGAACGGCCCGTGCATCTGCTCCATTCGCGGATGACCTCCACGCCGGAGAAGGTGCTGTGATCCATGTCGGCCCACAGTTGGGCCTGCAGGGCCCGTGCGCGCCGGAGGAAGGATGCCGTGCCGTCGAAAGAGCAGGCAAGCAGGCTCACGGACGTGAAGTCGCCCACGATCTCCCCGACTTCGGGATGCAGGGGCAGCCGGTTGAAAAGCGTGACATTGAGAGTGAACTCGTCCCGGCTGCTCCAGCGGGCCAGCACCTCGGCATAGCAGGCCAGCAGCAGGCCGGAGACCGTCAGCTCGTGCGCGGCGGCCTTTTGGCGCAGGTCCGCCCAGGTCTTCCGGTCGAGCTGCGCCGCATGGCGGACGAAGCGCGGGCGCTCCACCTGCGCGGGCGGGACGGCCAGGGGCAGGTCCGGCGCGGGCGGCAGGGCGGCGACACGCTCCAGCCAGTATTCTTTGTCCTTCCGGTAGCGCGGGCTCTTCCTGAAGGCTTCCAGTGCCAGCACATAGTCCCGGAACGAAAGGTCCAGGGGGGCCGGTTCCCGTTCAGGATACCGGTAGAGGCTTTCGAGCCCGTTCATCATCAGGTTCATGCTGTGCAGGTCGGCTACCAGCAGGTCCAGGCTGATGTGCAGGCGGATGGGACCGCCCGGCATCCGGGTGGCGGCCACACGGAACAGGGGCCATTCCTTCGCGGAGAGCACTTCATGCCCCATGCGTTCCCGGCATTCCAGCACCATTTGTTCGGCAGCCCCGGCATCCAGGCCCGTCGCGTCCTGTACCGTGACGGTGAAGGGCGGCACCTCGGGCAGGATGCGTTGCCGTCCGTCCTCCATGATGACGCAGCGCAGCATGTCGTGATGCCGGATCAGCCTGTTCCAGCAGGCCTCCCAGCGGGGAAGGTCCAGATCCTCCGTTTCCAGCTCGAGATAGACGTGGCAGGAGACATTGCCCAGCACGAGGGCGCCTGTCCGGCCCACCCAGTAGGCCTGTTGCATGTCCATGAGCGGGAAGGGCTCATGACGGGCGGCGCTGTCGGGAAGGATGACGGGCAGGTCCCCGTCCTGAGCCCTTTTCCCGGCGTCGAGCAGGGAGGCGATCCGGGAGGCCAGGGCATCGATGGTAGGCTCCTTGAACAGCAGGCTGCGATCCACCCGGATGCGGAACTGCTTTTCCAGCGACTGGAACAGGTCCAGGGCCAGCAGGCTGTCCACGCCCAGCTCGATAAGGTTGGCATCGCCGGGCAGGCTCGCGGCGTCGGTCCGCAGGATGGTCGCCACCTTGGCACGGACGGCCCGCATGACGGCATCCCGGCTGTCCCGACCCGCGCTGTCCGCTTCGGGCGATACGGAGGCTTCGCTGTCGTCCGCTGTGGCGGGGCAGAGCGATCGCAGCAGGGGCGGCAAACGGTCGCTGTCGTAGCCTGCGGCATAGCGGGGCCAGTCCATATGCAGCACGGCGGCCCTGCACTCGTCGCGGGAGAGGAGGCGTTCCATGACGGCAAAGCCTTCCTCGGGCGCAACGGTATGGATGCCTAGACGGGAAAGGGTGCGGAGGTCGGCCTGACGTACGGCCATGCCGGCATCACGGAAGGCCCCCCAGTTGATGCTGAGGGCGGGCAGGCCCAGATGGCGGCGGTACAGCGCGAGCTCGTCAAGGAAGGCATTGGCCGCCGCGTAGTTGCCCATGCCCATGGGGCCGAGGAAGGAGGCCGTGGAGGAGAACAGGACGAAGGCTTCCAGCTGGTGGTCCAGCGAGATCCGGTGCAGGTTCCAGGCGCCCTCCGCCTTGGGGGCGAGGACACGTTTGAAGCGCGACGCATCGAGGCGGAGGAGCCTGTCGTCATCCAGCGTCCCGGCCAGGTGCCAGATGCGCTTCAGAGGCGGCATGTCTTTCAGGGCGGAGTCCACGGCATGTCGCAGGGCGCTGCTGTCGGACACGTCGGCCAGGGCCAGACGGACAGTGCAGCCCTGTTGCCGCAGGTCTTCCAGCAGGGCCGCTTCCTCCGCCGCAGGCTGGCGGCGGGCCAGCAACAGCAGGTGACGGCAGCCCCGGCGTACGCGGTCGGCGCACAGGCGCAGGGCTATCCCGCCCAGGCCGCCGCTCACCAGTTCCGTGCCGGAGCATGCGGGATGCCCGGTTTGGACGGCGGCGGGCCAGCGCAGGATGATCTTGCCCGTGTGGCGCGCCTGCATCATGTGCCGGAAAGCAGCGTCATGGCGGTCGGCGGCAAAGACCGTGACCGGCAGCAGGGCCAGCTCTCCCCGGGCGCATCCCTGCATGGCACGCCGGAAGATCCCCGCCATCAGGTCGGGCCGGTCGCGTCCCAGCTCCACCAGATCCAAAGGACGGTAGCGCATGAGGCCGTGTTCTGTCCGGTAGTCGCCCGCCTGGCGCAGACCGCTCTTGCCCAACTCCACGAAGCAGCCATTGTCCGCCACCAGCGTGAAGGAGGCTTCCTGCGTCTCGCCGGCCAGGGAGTTGAGGATGATGTCCACCCCCCTGCCGCCGGTGGCATCCAGGACTTCCTGGGCGAAGCCGGTGGAACGGGAGTCCATGACCAGTTCCGCCCCGAGCGATCGGACCAGCTCCCGCTTGGCCGGGGTGCCTGCCGTGGCGAAGATGCGGGCACCGGCCCTGCGGCACACTGCCATGGCGGCGAGTCCCACGCCGCCGGAGGCCGCGTGGATGAGGACGGTCTGTCCGGCGCGGATGCCGGCAAGCTCCTCAAGGCCGTAGCAGGCCGTGATGTAGGCGACGGGCAGCGCGGCGGCCTGTTCGAACGAGATGTCCGCGGGCAGGGGGCAGGTCATGGCGGCAGGCAGGGTGATGTGGGTCCGCAGGCAACCATAGGCGCTGACCGCCACGCGATCCCCTACCTGGATGCCGGAGACGCCGTCACCCACAGCGGTGACGATGCCGGCCCCGTCACTGCCCACGGCGGTCTCTTCGCCGGGGTAGATGCCCATGACCATCATGACGTCACGGAAGTTGAGGCTGGAGGCCGCAAGGGCCACTTCCACCTCGCCCGCTTCCGGGGAGCGGCGCTCCAGCGGCTGCCAGCGCAGGTTGTCGAGACCGGGACCTTCCATGACGAGGGCCCGTGGGCCTGCCGCTCCGTCGTCCCGGCCGTCGTCCGCCCTTTCAAGGCGGGGCAGGAGGCGGCGGCCGTCACGCAAGGCCTGACGGTCTTCCCCGTCTTCGCAGGCAAGGGCCCGGAACAGGGTATCGTCGGCCTCCGGGTGCTGAAGATCCATGAGGCGCACGCGCAGGGCGGGATGCTCCATGCACACTACCGGGCCGAGGCCCCAGACGAGGGACTGGCCGGGCAACGGCCGCTCCTGGGCGCCGGCCGCAATGTCGGGGCCGAAAGTCCCGCTTGTGAGGATCACGAGATCGAGGCGGGCCTCCATGTCCCGTGCCCGCGCCTGCCGGACGATCTCCAGCAGGGGCAGCACGCTGCGGTCATAGGTCCCGTCAGGATCAGCCATGCCCGGGACGCCCAGGGGCCAGGCATCCACCACATGCAGGCGGCCCTGTCCGTCAGCAAGGGCATCCAGAGCCGCAGGAAGACCGTCCCGTTCCGCATGGGAAAGGACGCGGCAGTGGCAGCCGTCAGATTCCAGGCGCGCCGCAAGTGCCTCGGCCAGGGGGCCGGGATCTGCCAGTACGAGCCAGCGCCCGTCCAGCCGGGCCCGGCCGGGGAGCTGTTCCCCCTCGATCCAGCGGACAGCGTAACGGGCGGCCTCCGGGGAACCGGTCTCTTCCTCGACGCTTTCAGGCGGAAGGGCACTCATGCGCAGGCCTTCCATGCGACCGACGGCTTCGCCGTTGCCGTCGAAAAGGCTGACGTCCAGCAGGAACGTGCCCGTATCGCCGGGATCCCCGGCCGGGCTTTCCCGCAGCTCCAGCATGACCTGCACATCAGCGGGGCACTGTTCCGGCAGGTCCAGATGCCGGCAACCCGCCGGGACGAAGATCCTGTCCGTATCCCTGTCCTGCTGGGGGATGCAGGAGAGCACACCCTGCAGGCAGGCGTCCAGCAGGGCGGGATCCCAGCCCCAACCGTCGCTGGAGTTGCCGGAGGAGACACGGGTCCTGGCCCTGCCCCGGCCGCTGCGGATCTCCCGCAACAGGCGGAAGGAAGGCCCGTACGAGACGCCAAGACCCTGCATGGCGGCATAATAGGCCGCTATGTCCTCGGGCATGTCTTCGTCGCTTGCCGGTGCCGCCGCAGGCATGGAGCATGCCGGGCCTTCGATGCCGGCTCGCGCGGTCCTGTGCCAGGCCCCGGGAGCTTCGGGGGCGGTAGAGGTGAAGAGCTCCATGACGCCCCGTTCCCTGTCGCCTTCCAGGATGAGCTGGAAAAAGACGTCCCGGTCCCCGTCCAGCGGCAGGGGACGAAGCAGGGCCACATGACCGAGACCGCAGTCCGCGCCGTATTCCCGGGCGGCGGCCGCGCGCAGGAGCTCGAGGAGCAGGCTGCCCGGGGCGATGCTCCTGCCCGCTACCCGGTGTTCCCGCATGCGTTCCAGTTCCTTGCCGCCAAGGCGGCCCCCGTAAAGGATCTTTCCTTCCGCAGTTGTGAAGCGTTCGCGCCACACGGGATGGGAGACGGCTTCACGGCCGGTGCCATCCGTGCCGGTGCTGTCTTCTTCAGGCCAGAAGCGGCGGCGCTGGAAGGGAGTCAGGGGAAGCCGGACGCGACGGGCGCCCAGGCGCAGGGCTTTTTCCTGGAGGGCGTCCAATGCCTTGTCGTCACCGGCCATGTAGGCCAGGGCCACCCGCTGGAGTCCGTCATCCATGAGGTCGCCGGGCACGTCCCGCGCCTCCGTATGTCCGGAAAGCAGCATCCCCTCGGGCATCCCGCCCCGGGCAAAGGCGTGCAAAGCCTCCCGGAGCGCGCCGGTCGAGGTGGCGCGGACGGCCAGCCGGACCTTGTCCCGGCTGCGTGAGGCCCTGGCCGTGAAGCAGATATCGGCAAGGGAGGCGGACGGGGCCTCCAGCGCCCGGGCCATGCGTCCGGCAAGGGCACGCAGCATGGTCCCGGTGCGCGACGAAAGGACGAAAAGATCCGGCGTGCCGTCAGGCAGGTGGCGGGAATTCACCGGCTCTTCGGGAGCCTGCATGATGACGGCATGGGCGTTGGACCCGCCGATGCCGAAGGAGCTGATCCCGGCGGCGCGTGGCCTTCCCGCATCCTTCCAGTCCGCAAGGGCCGTGTTGATGTAGAAAGGGCTGGCGTCGAGGTCCAGGGCCGGATTGGCTTCCTCGAACAGGGGGTGGGGCGGAATGTGGCCGGTATGGACGGCCATGACGGCCTTGATGAAACTGGCGATGCCCGACGCGGCATCGGCATGGCCGATGTTGGCCTTGACCGCGCCGAGGGCGCAGAAGCCCCTGTCCTGCGTGAAATGGCCAAAGGCCTTGCCCAGGGCGGCGAATTCGATGGGGTCGCCGAGGGCCGTCCCGGTGCCGTGGCTTTCGACAAGACCGATATCACGCGCGGAAAGTCCCGAGAGGGAGATCGCCTCGCCGATGACGGCGGTCTGGCCGAATTCGCCGGGCGCGGTATAGCCCACCCGCCGGGAACCGTCATTGTTGACTACGGAGGCCAGCACCACGGCATAGATGTGGTCGCGGTCGCGCAGGGCATCTGCCAGCCGCTTCAGGACGACGACGCCCGCCCCGCCGGAAAAGACCGTGCCCGAGGCATTTTTGTCAAAGGGGCGGCAGTAGCCGTCACGGGAGAAGATCATGCCTTCCTGGAACAGGTAACCTTTCTCCTGGGGCACATCGATGGCCACCCCTCCGGCCAGGGCCATGTCGCACGCGCCGCTGCGCAGGTTCTCGCAGGCCACGTGCACGGCGGAAAGCGAGCTGGAGCAGGCCGTCTGCACGCACAGGCTGGGCCCGTTCAGGTTCAGCTTGTAGGAGACGCGCGAGCACAGGTAATCCTTGTCGTTGCCCACCAGGCACTGGAAGGCTTCGGCACCGTTCCCGGCTTTCAGGCCGCGGCACGCATGTTCCAGATAGGAACTGATGCGGCTGCCTGCAAAAACGCCGACGCTCTTGCCTTCCAGCCCGCCGCCGGGCAGGGGCGTATATCCGGCATCCTCCAGCGATTCCCAGGCGCATTCCAGGAAGGTGCGCTGCTGGGGGTCGATCTTTTCTGCCTCGCTGCCGGCATAGCCGAAAAAGGCTGCGTCGAATTTGTCGATGTCCCCCAGGCTGTAGGTCGCCGGGACGTAGTTCGGGTCGCGCAGCAGGCCGTGATCCACGCCCGCTGCGGCAAGGTCTTTCCGGTCCAGGAAGGTCACGCTGACCTTGCCTTCGCAAAGGTTGCGCCAGTATCCGTCGAGGTCGGGAGCACCGGGAAAACGGCAGCTCATGCCGATGACGGCGATCGCTTCGTCAGTGATGTTCATGCTGTCCATGACTTTCTGTCCTGCGGCATCTTTCGCTGCCGGTTACGAATTGCTTTCCGTGCCGGGAAGGCTGTCCTGCGGGCCGAAGTTCCGGGGCGTGACGGCATGTGCCGGGCCGGGCCTGCGCATCTGCCTGCGCAGCCGGGCACGCCGTCCGGCCATGGACATGGCGTCCTCTGCGCTGTCCTCCCCGCCCTGCGGGGCCAGGAAGGCGGCAAGGTCCCTGATATTGGGATGGGCGAAGATGTCCGTGATGGCCACCTGCCTGTGGAGGAGTTCGCTGATGCGCCGCTGGAAAAGGACCAGCTGCAGCGACGTGGCGCCGAGATCGAAGAAGTTGTCCAGCACGCTGACCGTCTCCTTGCCGAGCATGTCCCGGATGATGGCGGTGAGCTGTTCTTCGGTCTCGCCCTCGGGATGCACGAATGCCGGTCCCGCAGCGGGGCCGGCCCCCAGCGCGGCCAGCTGCCTGCGATCGACCTTGCCGTTGGCGGTGAGCGGTATGGCATCGATGACCGTCAGGGTCTGGGGCACCATGTAATCGGGCAGCCACTGCCGCAAAAGACCTTGCAGGCCTTCGGGCGAGAGCCCCCCGGCCGCGGCCTGGTGGGGAAGGGATTCCGCCAGGGCACGGGTGAAGTCCCAGCCCGGTTCGCGGGTCACCGCCCCCCCTGTCAGGCAGTGCAGGTAGCGGTGCCCGGCTCCCAGGGAGAAGCTGCCGCGCAGCCTGTCGAAATCCAGCGCGCCTATCTGGCACAGACCGGCCCGCTGTTCCATGGCGGTCTCTTCCAGCAGCTGGCTCATGAGTCCGGCTTCGATGAGGACGAACTCTTCGGACCTGTCCCCGTAGAGCGGACGGATGGCCTCCATGTCGGCCACGAGGAACAGGGCGAAGGCACTGTGGGAGAAGATGTCGGCATTGTGGCCGGGGAAGACGGTGGCCGCATCTTCAGGGGCATCGGCCATGCGGACGAGGGCGTTTTCCAGCGGATGATAATAATAGCAGCCGCCATCCAGCTCCCGGATCCTGCCGGGCCTGACCAGGACATAGACCTGTACGGCATAGGTCCAGCCCGCGGAGCCGTAGCGGTGCCTGACCACCGGCCACTGGGGGATGTCCAGGCCGCGCAGGCATCCCAGCAATCTTTCGAACGCTTCCCGTTCCATGGGGGCTTCGGTGAAGCGGCGCGACGAGATGCGGCGGGAGAACAGGGACAGGCTGGTGGCCTCGTCCTCCGTGGCGAGACCGATGCGGGGCAGGCTGTCGAGGTCCTTGCGGAGGTTGTGCCCCGCCTGTTTGTAGGCCAGGCGTTCCACGTCATCCACAAGGGTGATGCCGGCGTCCCTCATGCTCCGGTACCGGGCTTCACGGGCTTCCGGGCTTTCATCGGACGGTGCCGGCATGACTGCCTGCGGTGCGGGAGACACGAAGCCGGCGAGCCTGTCGCCCTTGTCGCTCCTGAGGGCGATGACGGCGGCATTGCCCACGCCGGGGAGGGCGTTCAGGGCCCGTTCCACCTCGCCCAGCTCGATGCGGAAACCGTTGATTTTTACCTGGCTGTCTTTGCGGCCGAGGAATTCCAGAGTGCCGTCAGGCCAGTAGCGGCCCAGGTCTCCCGTGCGGTACAGGGCCTGCCCGCTGCGGGGATGGCGGAAAAAGGCCGCGGCCGTTTTGGAGGGATCGTTGAGGTAGCCGCGGGCCAGGCCCGCCCCGGTGATGTACAGGTCACCGGCCACAAGATCCGGGCAGGGGCACAGGTCCTGGTCGAGGACAAGATATCCCTGGTTGGCCAGCGGACGGCCGTAGGGGATGCTGTGCCATTCTGCCGGGATACGGTCCACGATCTGGATGTTGGACCAGATGGCGGCTTCGGTGGCCCCTCCGAGGGCGGCAACGGTCATGTCCGGCCACAGTGCGTGCATGCGGTCCGGCATGGCAAGGGGGATCCAGTCGCCACTGAGCAGGGCCAGGCGCAGTCGTTCCGGCCTGTCTTCGGGGTGGTCGTCCAGATAGTCGAGCAGCAGCTGCATGAGCGAAGGGGTGCTGTTCCAGACGGTCACGCCCTGTTCCCGCATCAGGCGGCACCAGGCCGCGGGATCCCTCTCCTGTCCGGGAGCGGGGATGACGACGGCGCCGCCCGCTGCCGTGACGCCGAAAAGGTCGAACACGGAAAGGTCGAAGGACAGGCTGGCAAGGGCGATGACGCGGTCACGGGGCCCGAGGCCCAGACGCTGCCCCAGGTCCGCCAGGGTATTGTGGGCTGCGGCATGGCTGACCATCACCCCCTTGGGCAGGCCTGTGGAGCCGGAGGTATAGATGACATAGGCCAAGCCCTCCGGCGATACGTCCGTATCCGGAAGGGGCGCCGCGGCCGGGGGCGCTTGTTCCGGGAAGGCGCGGAGGACGGGGACGGCCTCGCTGCCGCAGGCTTCGGCCCTGGCTTCCAGGCCGGGCTGCACGAAGCAGAAGCGGACACCGGCATCCTTGAACATGTAGGCGATGCGCTTGTCCGGCAGGGAGGGGGACACGGGCAGATAGGCGCCCCCGGCCCGCAGGATGCCCATGACGGCCACGACCTGTTCCCAGCCCTTTTCCATCATGACGGCTACGATCTCGCCGGGACGCAGGCCCCGCGAACGCAGCCCGTTCCCCAGCAGGCGGGAGATGGATTCGGCCTCGGCCCGGGACAGGCTGACGCCTTCGCCGATGACGGCGGCAGGGGCTCCATCCCGGGAGGCGTGGTCCAGGAAGGGGGCGAACAGCGTACGCGGCGGGATGGCCGCTTCTGTGGCATTGGCCGCATGGCGGACGTCTGCCTGTGATGCGGGCAGACGGTGCAGGGGCACAGGCTGCTGCCAGAGAGCGGCATCCTCGCACAGGGCCGTGAGGAAGTCGCCGTAGACGGTGAACACGGCATCGAGCATCCCCGAGGGGAACAGGTCTTCCACCGCATCCCAGGTATAGACGAGCTGGCCCCGGTATTCGCAGACCTGATGGTCCAGCCATACCTGCGGCGTCTGGGAGACGGCATAGGCCAGCTTCGCTCCCAGGCCGTCGGCCGCGGCGAACGGATCGTCACCGCTGAGGGGCAGGGCGCTGGTGAAGACGACAGCGGAGCGGGAGGACGTCATGTCCTCGCCGTGATCCTTTGCCAGTTCCCGCAGAACGTCCACGGCGGAGAAACGGCTGTGTCCCATGTCCCGGATCAGCTGCCTGCCGAGAGCCGTTGCGTGCTCCAGGAAGGTGGCGCCTTTTTCCCTTTGGACTTCGAGCAGCAGCAGGCGGGTGAAGTCCCCCACCACGGCCCCCATTTCCTCATGCCGGTACCGGCGGTCGAAGGTCGTGAGCATGAGGCAGAAGTGCGGTTGCGCCGTCCAGCGGGAAAGGACGAGGCTGAAGGCCGCCAGCAGCAGGCCGGAGGGCGTGAGCCCCTGTGCGCGCCCCATTTCCTTGAGGCGGGCCCAGCGTGCGGCATCCAGCATCGCCGTGCGACGATGGAAGCGGGGGGTGCCGAGGCTTTGCGGCGTCTGTGCCAGAGGCAGCTCGGGACCTGCGGGCAGGAAGGGCAGGCGCTGCAGCCAGTACTCCCTGTCCGCCTGCCAGGCGGGCGTGTCCTTTTCCGCCTCGGCCGCCAGGACGCAATCCCTGAAGGAAAGGGCCAGAGGGCTTTTTTCCATTCCCGGGTCGGCATACCAGGCGGCGAGATCCTGCATCAGGATGCCGAAACTGTAGGCATCGGCCACCAGCAGATCCAGTTTGACGTGCAGGCGTACGGTAGCGGCATCCAGACGGCTTGCCGTGATCTCCAGCAGAGGGGCCTTGTCCGTGGGCAGTACCTTGTGGGAAAGCTGTTCCCGTTTCTGCCGGAGGACGTGTTCCTTCTCCTCTTCGGCCAGGGCGGAAAGGTCTTCGAGCGGGATGCGGCAGGCAGGGACCGCAGGCAGGACGCGCTGCCGTCCGTCAGGCGTGATGACGCAGCGCAGCATGTCATGCCGCCTGACGAGGGCATCCAGGGCTTTTTCCAGCCGGGGGACGTCCAGTCCCGTGAAGTCCGCTTCCACATAATTGCTGCAACTGACGCCACCCAGCGTCATGCTGCCGTCCCGTCCGATCCAGTAGGCGTGCTGCACGTCCGTCAGGGGGAAGGGCAGGTGCCTGTCTTCGGGACGGGCAACGATGTCCGTCATCTCCTGAGGGGCGGGAGCGGTCTGTCCCTGCAGGCACAGACGTTCCCGCAAGGCGGCCAGGGTGGCAGTTTCCATGAGCAGGGCCGGAGGCAGCGTCATGCCGAGGCGTCTGCTCAGGCGTTGCGCCAGCTCCATGAACAGCAGGGAATCGAAACCGGCCCTGACCAGGGGCGTCTCAGGGGAGAGGGAGACGTTTTCGGGCAGGCGCAGGACGGCGCGGGCCTCATGGGAAAGCAGCGCCAGGAGCTCCGCATCGTCAAGACGGTCCGCACGCGCCGTCTCCTGCATGACGCACGATACGTCGGGGATCTCCAGCGGGGCGGGAGAGCGGCGTGCGGGCAGGGCGGCAGGGGCGCCGGTCATGTCCGTGCCGCCGAACCAGAAGCGCTCGCGTGCAAAAGGATAGGTCGGCAACGGTATGCGCCGGGCAGCACTGCCCGCATGGACGGCAGCCCAGCGCACGTTTGTACCGCGTGTCCAGCAGCAGGCCAGCACCGCGGCCATATGCTGCGGCGTCGCAGCGGCATCGGGAGCGAAGGCGGGGAGCAGCAGCGGCGTGTCTGCGGTATTGCCGTCGGGAAGGTCGCCGGGACGCATGGCCAGGATGTCGGCGGATGGGGCAAGGCGCCGGGCCTGGGCGATGGCATGGGCTTCTTCCGGGGCTCCGGTCGTGGGGGCATATGCCTGCCAGAAGGCGGGATCGCGGGCTTCTGCGGCGGAGATGAGCCTGCTGCGGCCCAGATCGAACAGGGGGATGGAGACGGTCCCGGCTTCCGGGGCGCGGACCTTGAACTGCGGGATGGGGGCTCCATCACCTTCAAGGGCCCGGTACAGGGCAAGGCCGTCTTCCGGGTCGAGATGGCCTGCAAGGCAGGCCGCCACAGATACCGTCGCCGGTGTGCAGAGGATGGCCGCAGGTTCACCGAGCATACGGCGCCAGGCTTCGGCCGTGGCCATAAGAGCCAGGAACGCCCTTGCCTGTCCATCCGTCTCCGTCCCGGAGGGCAGCTGCTCCAGCAGTGCGGTGCGGGCGGAGGCCAGCGGCGGGACATCCGGGAGGGAAGCGTCGGGGCAGCCCGCCATGCTGTCGAGGAAGAAGACCACCGGACGGTGCGGCGCGCTGTCCGGCACATGGCCCATGAAGGGAACGGGCATCCCCGAGGCGAGCTGTTCCAGCCCCCGGACGATATCCGGGCCCGCGAGGGCCGCACGGCAGGGCAGGGAGGCCCGGCCGGTGCCGCAGGTCAGGCAGGCATCGGCCATCTCCCGTTCCGGCGCCCGGGCAAGGTGTTCCCTGTAGTCTGCCGCCAGCTCCCGCAGCTGGCCTTCCGATGCGGCCGCCAGCGGCAAGACGGGGAGAGGTCCGGGGAGCGTGCCGGAAGGCGCGTCTGTCAGGGGAGCTTCTTCGAGGATGACATGGACATTGGTCCCGCCAAAGCCGAACGAGCTGACACCGGCCCGGCGGGGACGTCCCGGGGTCCGGGGCCACGGGGTGGTGGCGACGGGGATGGCGGCCGGGATGCCGTCTGTCCTGATTTCGGGATTGAGGCGTTTCAGGTGCAGGTGCGGCGGGATGGCCGCGGCCTGCAGGGAAATGAGGACGCGGCAGACCCCGGCAAGACCGGCGGCAGCCTCAAGGTGGCCGACGTTCGTCTTGATGGAGGAGATCAGCAGGGGGCGATCGGCCTCCCTGCTGCCGCTGTAGACATCGCTGATGGCGCCGAATTCGATGGGGTCGCCCAGGGGCGTGCCGGTGCCGTGGGCTTCGATGCCGTCGATGTCCGCGGCCGTAAGCCCGGCGTTATGGAGAGCTTCGCGCAGCAGGCGGGCCTGGGCCCGGCGGCTGGGGGCCGTAAGGCCGTTGCTCCGGCCGTCCTGGTTGACTGCCGAACCGCGGACGATGCCCAGGATGGGATCCTGGTCGTTCAGGGCCCTTTCCAGCGTTTTAAGAACGAGCACCACGCAGCCTTCGGCGCGGACATAGCCGTCGGCGTCGGCGGAAAAGGTCTTGCAGCGGCCGTCCGGTGCCATGAGATGGGCGTCGGTGAAGATATCCTGTCCTTCGCTTCCGGCCAGGATATTGACGCCGCAGGCAAGAGCGGTCTCGCATTCGCCGTCCCGCAGGCTGCGGCAGGCCAGGTGCAGGGCCAGCAGCGAGGACGAGCAGGCGCTGTCTACGGCCATGCTCGGGCCTTCGAGCCCGTAGAAATAGGAAAGGCGGTTGGCCGCGATGCTGTGGGCGTTTCCCGTCCCCACATAGGCGTTGAGGCTCTGGCCGCACTGGAGACGGCGGTTCTCGTAATCGGAAGAGCTGATGCCCGTGAAGACGCCTGTGCGGCTGCGGCGCAAGCTGTCCGGCGCGATCCCGGCCCGCTCCAGGGCCTGCCAGGAGACTTCCAGCAGCAGGCGCTGCTGGGGATCGATCTCCACGGCTTCGCGGGGAGAGATACCGAACAGAGCGGCATCGAAAGCGCTGATGTCGTCCAGAAAACCGCCCCAGACAGCCCTGTCCCCGTCTTCAGGAGCGGCCGTACCGTCCCGGTGGGCGGGGTCGCGCCGGGTGATGGCATCCTTGCCGCCGAAGAGCAGTGCCTCCAGTGCCTCGGGGCTGTCGGCGCCCGGCAGACGGCAGGCCATGCCGATGATGGCCACCGCCTGTTGTCCGGCGCAGTGCGCGGGCAACGGGGCTTCATCGGAAAGGTCCCCGGCCATGAACGACGCCAGCGAGGCGATGTCGGCATGGTCATAGAACAGGGTCGCGGGCAGAGGACGGCCGCAGGCCTGCTGCAATTCCCCGGTCAGGGCCACGGCCGTGGCCGATCCCATGCCCAGGGAGCTGAACGGCGTGTGCAGGCCCACACTGTCCGGGGAAAGCCCCAGGCGCGCGGAAAGGCCGTCACGCAACCAGTTTTGCCAGGCCTCGCGGGAGGCGGGGGCATCCTGCTCCTGCGGGGGACGAGTCCAGGCGGGGGCCCCGGCGCGGGGCTCTTCCCGCCATTCCGCCAGTACGGGCAGTTCGCCGTGAAGGTAAAGATGGCGGCACAGGGACTGCTGGATCTTGCCGCTGGTGGTCTTGGGCACGCCATGCCGCTTGCAGAGGACGACGGCGCAGGGGGAGATGTCGAATTCTTCGGAAAGGCTGCGCCGGATGGCCGCCAGCGTCGCCTCGTGGGCTGTCGCGGGCAGGCGGGTCTCGAAGACCATGACCAGCCGTTCGCCGGCATCGCTGTCGATGCCGAAGGCGGCAGCGCCATTCTGCTCCAGGCCCGGCACGTTCTGCAGGACGCATTCCTCAAGGTCCTGCGGGAAAAAATTGCGGCCGTTGAGGATGATCATTTCTTTGCATCTCCCGGAGACGAAAAGATGCCCCCCGGACATGAAGCCCATGTCACCTGTCCGCAGGAAGGGCCCTTCGCCGGATCCGGCCAGCACGGCATGCAGGACGGTCTTCGTGGCTTCGGGCTGTTCCCAGTATCCCGGAGAAACGCACGTCCCCCTGATCCAGATCTCGCCCAGCTCCTTTTCTTCGACCTCCCGGCATGTCTGGGGATCGACGATGCGCACGTCGTTGTTGCGCCCGGCCGTGCCGCAGGAAAGCAGCGGCATGGCATCGGCGTGCTGCTCCTGCAGGAAGCGTATGCGGCCTGCGGCATATTCCTGCTTGTCGAGAAAAACGGCAAAATCGCCGTCATTTTTCCAGCAGCCTGTGGTGAACAGCGTGTTCTCCGCAAGGCCGTAGCAAGGATAGAAACTGGCAGGATCGAGACCGGCGGAACTGAAACGCTCCAGGAAACGGCGGATGGTCTTCAGGCGGATGGGCTCGGAGCCGCAGTAGCAGACGGAAAGAGAACTGAGATCCAGCTCCCGGAGCCGATCCTCCGGGATGCGGTCGCAGCAAAGGTCGTAGGCAAAGTTGGGGCCGCCCGTCAGCTGGGCGCGATAGTGGGTGACGGCGCGCAGCCAGCAGAGAGGTTGGCGCAGGAAGGCCATGGGAGGCATGGTGACGCACAGGCAGCCCAGATGGAGCGGCGTCAGGATGCCGCCCACGAGGCCCATGTCGTGGAAGGGGGGCAGCCAGCTGACGGTGGGAATATTTTCCCGGAGCCGCATGTGCCCGGCGATGCTGTCCAGATTGGCCATGATGTTGCCGTGAGTGATGATGACTCCTTTGGGGCTGCTGGTGGAGCCGGAGGTATATTGCAGCCATCCGGGCGTATGCGCAGTCAAAGGAAGTTCCTGCCAGGACCGGGACAGGGCATCGTCGGTCTCATCAAGGCAGATGATCCGTATGCTGTCGGCAAAATGGACGCGTTCGGCCAGTTCTTCCACCGCCTTGCGCAGACGTGCGGAAGTGATGAAGACGCGTGAGCCGGAGTCTTCCACAATGCGGGCCAGACGATTGAATGTGCGGGCCATGCGGGCCAGACCCGGAGGTGTCATGGGAACGGCGATGGCCCGCGCGTACAGGCAGCCGAAAAAGGCCGCGATGAATTCCAGGCCCGGCGGCAGCATCAGCAGGACGGGACGGCCGTCGCCCTGACCTGTGGCCTGGATGGCCGCGGCAATGGCACGCGCCCGCATGTCGAGGCGGCTGTACGAGCAGAGCTCGGCATTTTCCGCTTTTCCGTCGGGAAGAAAACTGAGCGCCGGAGAGTCGGGGTGGCTCAGGGCTTTTTTACGGATGCCGTCGATGATGGAGACGAAGGCATCATCTCCGGTCTTGCATATCGTACCGGGACACTGCGTCGCCATGTTCCCTCCTTTTCTGGGTGGGCCAGAGCAAAGGGCATCCCGTGGGCACGGCGGACAGACCGGCGCAAAGCTCCGGTCATGCAGACCGGTAGCGGATAAGCGCACGAAGGAGCGGGGCCGTTACACCGGGGGGTGTTTGTTCTGGCAAAGTGCCCTGGAGCGTTCAGCTGGAAGCTGGCCCCGGGCATACAGGACAGCAGGGAGCTCCGCAGAAAGGAGCAAAGGAGGATCTTCTGGATATGATGCCGGGGAGAATCATGGAGGGCAGGACGGTGAGGGACACGGGGAGGCGTTTGCCGCGGGGCAGGCTGGATGCGGCGGAGAGCGAGCGGGAGGCAGGGTAGTGCATGGCAATGGGCTCTGGCTGAGGGTGTGGGAGGTTTCTTGATAAGACATATTGAAAAAGAATTTCAAAGTCAATAAGGAAAGCGTAATTCTTCAAAAAGTTATATTTTCGTAAAAAAGTCGTGCCTCCTCGTGTAAACGAAGGCACGACATGCTGAAAATCATCGGGGGGCTTGCTGGTGGTACGGCGGGCTTCGCCGGGAGCAGACAGGGACAAAAAAAGCCTGTCCCCAAGGACAGGCTTTTTTACATGCAATGTGTGTGTGTCGCAGCTAATCCGCCGCGATCTCGTACTGGTCCAGTTTGTCCCAGATGGCGGTGATGACCAGGGCCATGACCGCGGCCAGACGGGCCTGGATCTTCTTCAGGATCTCGGGCGTGATGCGGCTGTCCTCGTCATAGCCCAGGCGGCGGCAGAAGAGCACGGGGCACTGGTGCTGCTTTTCCTGCGCCAGCAAGGGCATGTAGGCGGCAAAGGGGCCGTCCACGAAGGCATTGAGGCTGTCCTCGGAGACGGGCACGGCCTGGGTATGCAGGCTGGCGCCTTCGGCTTTGGCCGTGGCGGCCAGCAGTTCGCCGGTGCGGCGCAGATAGCCCACCAGCACGCTATTGGGCGCGTGCTGCATGAGCCCGGCCGTGACCGTGGCGTGGACGAAGGCCCGCCACTCGGCGCAGAAGTCGGGCAGGGCGCCGGGCTCCGTCAGGCAGGCTTCGGGGATCTCCGCACCGAAAGCCAGATTGACGATATGCTCGCGCTTGCTGTTGAGCTCAAAGAGGATGCAGGCGGCATCCATGCCCTGGGCGGCGGTCAGTTGTTTCTTGGCTGCCATGACGGCCTCACTTCTGGTGATAGCGGGAAAGATAGACCTCATAGCCGTGGGCGCGCAGCTTGCAGGCCGGGCACTGGCCGCAGCCGTAGCCCCAGGGATAGCGCTCGCCGCGCGTGCCCTCGTAGCAGGTATGGCTCTGCTCGAGGATGCAGTCCACCAGCGGCATGCCGCCCAGATCTTCGGCCAGGCGCCAGGTATCGGCCTTGTCCAGCCACATGAGCGGCGTATGCAGCACGAAATGGCTGTCCATGCCGGTATTGAGGGCCACCTGCATGGCCTTGATGCTGTCGTCGCGGCAGTCCGGGTAACCGGAGGAGTCGCTCTCGCACACGCCCAGCACCAGATGGCGGATGTTTTTGCCGTAGGCCCAGGCCGCGGCGTGCATGATGAACAGCAGGTTGCGGCCCGGCACGAAGGTGTTGGGGATGCCTTCGCCTTCCTGCTCGATGGGCATGTCCGAGGTCAGGGCCGTGTCGGCCAGCTGGCGGAACAGGCTGATGTCCAGCAGGGTGTCGGGCCCCAGACGGTCCTGCCATTCCGGCTTGAGGGCCGCGATGGCGCTGCGGACCTTGCCGCGGCATTCCAGTTCCACGGAGTGGCGCTGGCCGTAATCGAAGCCCAGCGTATGGACGCGGGCAAAGCGGGAAAGGGCCCAGGCAAGGCAGGTGGCCGAATCCTGGCCGCCGGAAAAGATGACCAGGGCCTGCTGGTCGGAAAGGGGAGGCTGATGGGACATGATCTTATTTTTCCTCCGGCCAGAAGGGGCAGACGCGGGCCGGGGCATAACCGGCCATGAAGGCATCCATGAGGGTGCCGAAATGGATGCGGTTGCGGGGCTTCATCTTCTGGGCGTCAGGGCAGTCGGCAGGGAAGAAGCGCAGGGAATTGCGGTTGCCGGTGTAATTTTTCAGGGCTTCGGGGCGGGAGAGCACCTCGGCCCACATGCCGCGCCGTTCCTTGATGGCTTCGGCCTGCAGGCCCAGCAGCCAGTCCTGGTACTCCTTGTCCAGCCCCTTGTGGGGATAGAAGAAGGCCGCGCCTTCACGCACCATGATGCCGTTGAGCGAGCGCCCGTCCTTGAGGCGCACGTCCGCGACGATGCGGCCGTACTTGTCCTTGCCTTCCTTGTCCACGGCAAAGAACCGGACCTCCTGGCCGCGGGCCAGACGGGTGAGCAGTTCCCGCGCTTCGCGGGCGTAGAACTGGGGCTTGCCCTTGCGGGGCTTGAGCTCCGGCGTGTCGATGCCGGCCAGGCGCACGCGGCTGCGGTTGGTCAGCTGCATGGTGTCGCCGTCCAGACAGGAGGCCACCGAGGTCTTGCCCCGGACGGCGATCTGTTCCAGATGGGGCAGGGCGTCCGTCTGTGCGCGGCCCGTGCCGGGGAGGGCCCCGGCCACGAGCACGCAGCACAGGAAAAGGATCAGGCAGAGGCTACGCAGCATGACTAGTTTTCGTAGTAGGAACGCAGGGGCTGGCTGCGCACGGGATGACGCAGCTTGCGCAGGGCCTTGGCCTCGATCTGGCGGATGCGTTCACGGGTGACGTTGAAGAGCTTGCCCACTTCTTCCAGGGTATGGTCGCTCTTTTCGGCGATGCCGAAACGCTTGCGCAGCACCTGTTCCTCGCGGGGCGTCAGGTCGGCCAGCACGGCCGCCAGCTGTTCGGACAGCTTGGTATTGATGACTTCCTCGGCGGGGGCCACGGCCTTCTTGTCCTCGATGAAATCGCCCAGGCTGGAATCTTCCTCGTCGCCGATGGGCGTTTCCAGCGAGATGGGTTCCTTGGCGATCTTGAGCACCTTCTTGACCTTTTCCACCGGGTATTCCATGCGCTCGGCGATCTCTTCGGGCGTGGGATCGCGGCCCAGCTCCTGCACCAGGTAACGCGAGGTGCGGATGAGCTTGTTGATGGTCTCGATCATGTGCACCGGGATACGGATGGTGCGGGCCTGGTCCGCGATGGCGCGTGTGATGGCCTGACGGATCCACCAGGTGGCGTAGGTGGAGAACTTGTAGCCGCGCTGGTACTCGAACTTGTCCACGGCCTTCATGAGGCCGATGTTGCCTTCCTGGATGAGGTCCAGGAACTGGAGACCGCGGTTGGTGTACTTTTTGGCGATGGAGACCACCAGACGCAGGTTGGAGCGGATGAGCTCCTGCTTGGCGCGCATGGCGGCGGTGTTGCCGCGCTTGATGCGCCACAGCACTTCTTCCAGGTCGTTGACGTTGTGGCAGCACTTTTCCTGCAGGCGGCTCAGGATCTCGATCTTGCCGATGATCATTTCCTTGAAGGAGAAGAGCTCGTCCACGCTGAGCTTGAGGTCGCGGGCGGCATCATTGGGATTGATGGTGCGCTGCTCAAGGCCGGTGAACATCTCCTGGATCTCGGCCTGGGTACGCCCGGTGGACAGGATGTAGGCCGAAAGGTCGCGCTGGCAGTTGTGCATCTGGCGCACGTAGTCTTCGACCGTTTCGATGATGCGGTCGATGAGGGTCTTTTCCAGCTTGATGTCGCGCAGGCGGGTGACGATCTCTTCCTTGTAGCTGATGATCTCCTTCTGGATGGCGGTCACCTTGCGGTCAAGGGTGTTGCAGTCGTCCAGCTTCTTGTAGATCTTGCGCTTTTTCTTGAAGATCTGCTTGATCTCGTCCAGCAGCAGGATGACGCGGGAGCGCTGGTTGAGCTCGTCTTCGCTGGGATCGTCTTCTTCGATGGTCTTGACCACGTCCTTGAGCTTGATGCGGTTCTGGCGCAGGTCCTCGCCCACGTTGATAAGCTCTTCCACGGCCACGGGCACTTCCACCAGGGCGTAGAGCACGTCCTGTTCGCCCATCTCGATCTTTTTGGCGATGACCACTTCACCATCGCGATCCAGCAGGGGCACGGCGCCCATCTCGCGCAGGTACATGCGCACCGGGTCGGTGCTGCGCGAGGAATAGTCGGCGGATTCTTCGTCTTCGGCCAGCTCCAGGGAGCCGTCCATGGCGTCGTCGTCGGTTTCGGTGGGCGTGGCGGAGATTTTTTTGCCGTCCTTTTCGGAATCGACGATGGCGATCTCCAGCTGCTCAAAGATGCCGATGATCTCCTCGAACTGCTCGGGGGTGTTCATCTCCACGGGAAGGGCTTTGTTGACCTCGTCGAAGGTCAGGTAGCCCATGCCCTTGCCCTTGGTGATGAGGCTTTGAATTTGCTGGATATCTTTAAGATTGCTCATGTCCCTGCTCCAAGGTTTCCTGCAGTGCGCGAAGATATTCCAAATCAGCGGCAAAGTCGCCGGTGCCGGTGTTCTGCCGCAGGGCGGCCGTCACGGACTGGCGCTGGGTTGCCGCATAATAGGCATCAAGATCATGGCGCAGGGCTGCCAGCTCCCTGTCGCCGTCATCACGGGGGGCCGCTTCGGCGCCCCGGCAGAAGGACCAGAAATTCTTTTCGCGCTGGTCCAGATGGTAGGGGGCCTCGTCAGAGCCCCATTCTTCGATCTTGTCCCACAACTGACGGGCGATGTCCGACTGCAGGGCCAGGTCAGCGCCCAGGTCCCGCAGATCGTCCAGTCGGTCGGGGTAGCGGACCGCATACATCATGATCTGGCGGTCCCGCATGTTCTGTCGCGCCCGGCTGGGGCGCGTGGTCTGTCCGTCAGGGCCGGGACGTCTGCTGTCGGCCAGTCCCTGACGCAATTCCGCCTCGGAAAGCTGCAGGTGGGTGGCCAGCCGTGACACATAGGGGCTGACCAGCTCCGGCACTTCCACATGGCGCAAAAAATTCTTGGCCCATTCCACGGTCTCGCGCGGGGCCAGGGCGCGCAGCACGTCCAGACAAAAACGCAGCCCATCCGGCGCCTGGGCCTGCAGGGCCTCGAAGGCCTCCACGCCCTGCGTGCGCAGCAGGCTGTCGATGTCCTCGCCTTCGGGCATCAGGACAACGGTGCAGGCCAGACCGCGGGTGAGCAGCATCTCGCAGGAACGCAGGGCGGCCTTGCGGCCGGCGCGGTCCCCGTCGAACAACAGGGTGAGCTGCGAGGTGAAGCCGGAAAGACGCTTGATCTGGTCCGGGGTCAGGGCGGTACCCAGCACGCCCACGGCATTGTCGTAGCCGAACTGGTGCAGGGTCAGCACGTCCATGTAGCCCTCGGTCAAAAGGGCCCGTCCCTTTACAGTAATGCCTTTTCTGGCCTGGGCAAGACCGTAAAGATGTTCTCCTTTCTTATAGATGGGCGTATCGGAACTGTTGATGTACTTGGCTTCGTCCTCGTCCGCGATGATACGCCCGCCAAAGGCGATGACCTGGTTGGAAAGGTTCTTGATGGGAAAGATGAGACGGCCCCGAAAGCGGTCATAGACCGAGCCCCGGTCCGAGCGTCCCACCAGTCCGGCCTCGGCGGCCAGGCGCATGTCGTAGCCCGCGCGCTGCAGGGCCAGGTCCAGCGAATGCCAGTCACGCCGCGCCCAGCCCAGACCGAAACGCTCCACGATCTCCGGGCTCAGGCCGCGCCGCTGTATGTAGGCCCGGCACTCCTCGGCTTCCGGGCTTTTGAGGGCCGCGGCAAAATGGGCCGCCGCCAGCTCGTACATGCGCAGCATGGTCTGGCGGGAAGAACGCCGCTGCCGGTCCTCTTCCTGCCGTTTTTTGTCAACGGGCCCGCGATCCAGGGTGATGCCGGCCTCGGCGGCCAGCTGCTCCAGGGTCTCGCGGAAATCCAGGCCGTTGATGCGGCCGTAGAAATCGAAGATGTCCCCGGACGCCTGGCAGCCGAAACAGTAGAACAGGCCCTGTTCCTCGTTGACCGAGAAACTGGGCTTGGTCTCCTGATGGAAGGGGCAGGGCGCCACCCAGCGCGGCCCGTTACGCTTGAGATCCACGTAACGGCGCACGATATCCGTGATGTTGAGCCGCTCCTTGATGGCGCGGATGGCATCTCTGGACTGCATGAGGCCCCCGCCGGACTGCCCGGCTGTGCTAGCGCAGGTTGACGATGGTCATGCCATCGCCGCCGCGATCCTCCGGAGCGGTGGCAAAACGGGCCACGGCCGGGAAGGAGCGCAGAAAATCATGGATCTGGCGACGCAGGGCGCCGGTGCCGCGACCGTGCACGATCTCCACTTCACTGAAGCCGGAAAGCAGGGCCTTGTCCAGGAAGCGTTCCACTTCGGCCTGGGCCTGGTCGGCACGCATGCCGCGCAGGTCGAGGCGCAGGGCGGGCGCATCGTCGTTGGCGATGGCGGCCTTGACCGGGGAGACGCGCTGCGGCGCACGGGGGGCCGCAGCCTGGGCGGACTGGCCGCTCTGGCGCACGTCCTTCATGGCGGCCCACAGGCTCACGCCGTTGAGGTCCACGCGCACGCGCTTGCGGCGTTCGTCCACGTCGGTCACCACGCCGCGCTTGTTGAACACGGTATGGAAGACCTGCTGGCCGGGCGCGAAATGTTCGATCTGCGGCAGCACCGAGGTCTCTTCCTGCACCACGGGCGCGGCCAGATCGGCACGCAGGCGCGACATCTCTTTCAGGGCCTGCTTGTGCGTGGCGCGGCCCTCCTTCCAGGCGCGCATGAGCTCGCCGGCCTTGGCGCGCACTTCGTCATGCAGGCGCAGGCGTTCCTTCTCGGTCTTCTCGCGCATGATCTGGGTGTCGCGACGGGCCTTTTCCTGCTCCTGACGCAGACGGGCGATCTCCTGTTCGCGCTCGGCGGCCAGGGCATTGAGGCGGCCCAGCAGGGCGCTGGTGTCCTGCCCGTCCTGCAGGAGGTAATGCTCCGCACGGCGCAGGATGCTTTCCGGCAGGCCATGCTCGCGGGCCACGTCCAGGGCCTGGCTGGCGCCCACCTGATCGTAGGCCAGTTTGAAAAGGGGCTTCTTGCTCTGCGGGTCGAAGAGCACCGAAGCGGCCCGCGCGCCTTCGCGCGACAGGGCATAGGTCTTGAGGGCCGGGAAGTGGGTGGCGGCCAGCACGAAGGTCTGCTTGTCCAGCAGGCCGTCCAGCACGCCCTGTGCCAGGGCCGCGCCCTGGGCGGGGTCGGTACCGGCGCCGAATTCGTCCAGCAGCACGAGGCCGGTGCTGTCCAGATGCTTCCAGGCTTTGGCCAGATGCTGGATCTGGGCCGTGAAGGTGGAAACGTTGTCTTCCAGGCTCTGCTCGTCACCGATGAAGGCATCCACACGGCCGAACCAGGGCAGATGCGAACCGGCGGCCGCGGGCACGGGCAGGCCGCTCAGGGCCATGGCCACGCACAGGCCCAGGGTCTTGAGGCAGACGGTCTTGCCGCCGGCGTTGCCGCCGGTGATGATGAGGGCCCGTTCGCCGGGACGCAGCACGATGTCCAGCGGGCGCACCTGCTGCAGGCCGCCGCTCTTGCCGCGTTCGTCCTTGCGCTGGCGCAGGCTGACCAGGGCCAGCAGGGGATGGCGGGTCTCCAGCAGGCAGACGCCTTCCTCCACGGGCGAGAGCGGCACGCAGCGGCCGTCGTATTCGGCGGCCAGGCGGCGCTTGGCCTGCAAAACGTCCAGCTGGGCCAGCAGTTCCAGGGCGGCACGCGCCCCGGGCAGTTCGGCCAGCAGCAGGCTGCGCAGATAGGCCAGCACCTTGTGCTCTTCCTCGCGCTCCTCGCGCTTCAGCTCCTGGAGGCGGTTGTTGATCTCCACCAGGAACATGGGCTCGAAATAGCAGGTCTCGCCGGTCTGGGACCAGTCATGGATGATGCCCTGCATGCGGCCCTTGAAGTTGGCCTTGAGGGGCAGCACATAGCGGTCCGAGGACAGGGTCATGAACTCGTCCTGCAGCCAGGCCAGCATATTGTACTGCATGGCGTAGTCCTTGACCCGGCGCATGCAGTTCTGGTGCAGGCGGCGCAGTTCGCTGCGCACCTGGAAGAGTTCGGGCGAGCTCTCGTCGCGGATCAGGCCGTCATCGGAAATGCAGCGCAGCAGGGCCGCCGTGAGCTGCACGGGCAGCGGCGTTTCCTGGGCCAGGGCCAGCAGGTGCGGCCACTGGTCCTCGGCTTCGGGCAGGGCGATGGAGGCATGGGCGGCCTTGGCCAGCCGCAGCATCTCGCGCAGGGCCCAGAAGGCATCGGTATCGGGCTGCAGGCCGGGCTTTTCGGCCACCCGCAGGAAGGCGCCCACATCGGGGAAGGACCCCAGGGCAAAGCCGCCCTCGCCCATGGGACGGGCGGCCCAGACGGCGGATTCGTCATACAGGCGCGCCGCGTGGGTGACGGCGGCGGCGTCTTCCAGCGGACGCAGCTCAAGAGCACGCTCGCGGCCGGCCGGGGAAAGGCACAGGCTGGCGAGGTGCTCCGTGATCTGCGGGAATTCGAGCGCGTGGAGAGTGCGGCTGTGGATCATGGATGCTCTTAGGCGGTCAGGCGGGCCTTGACGGCGGCGGAAAGGGCCTTGCCGTCCACACGGCCCTTGTGGGTGGCCATGATGGCGGAGATGACCTTGCCCATCTCGCGGGGCGAGGTGGCGCCCACTTCGGCGATGGTGGCATCGATGAGGGCGGTCAGCTCTTCTTCGGTCAGGGGCTTGGGCAGGTAGCTCTGGATGACGGCCAGTTCGGCGGCTTCCTTATCGGCCAGATCCTGACGGCCGGCGGAGGTGTACTGCTCGATGGAGTCCTGACGCTGCTTGCCTTCCTTGATGATGAGGTCGAGCATCTCGGCGTCGTCCAGGGTGCCGCCGGGACGGCACAGGTCCACCAGACGGTTCTTGACGGCGGTCTTGAGCAGGCGCAGGACGGTCAGACGCACGGCGTCCTTGGCCTTGTAGGCCTGGACGTAATCTTTTTCGATAGTTTCAAACAGGCTCATGGCGTTGGGATGGGTAGGGGGTGAAAAGAGGAACTGCGGAAGACCACGAGGGCCTTCCGCAGTTCAAAGGTGACGTGCAAGGCCTGAGAACTAGGCCATGTTCATCTTTCTGATTTTCTTCATCAGGCGCTTACGGGCAGCAGCCTTCTTCTTCTTGCGCATCACGCTGGGCTTTTCGTAGTGCTGGCGCTTTTTCATTTCGGACAGCACACCGGCCTTTTCCACCTGCTTCTTGAAGCGGCGCAGCGCGATATCGAAGTTGTAATCGTCTTCGTTCAGAAACACTCCGGGCACGAATATCACCCCCTCCTGCGAGAGCTCCGGCCAGGCCGGGCAATGACGCGGGCGTCATTCGACCTTGTTTGCAAGGTCAAGGACAGTCTTGTAGTCCTGATGCCCAAAAAAGGCAAGCATTTTTTTACAGGACACATAAAGGAGAGGGCAGCGGGCGCGGGCCTCTGCCGGAAGGTGCCGAAAGGACGGAAAGGCTACTCGGCGTCGGAGTCGTCTTCTTCGCAGGCGTCAAAGACGCTTTCCTGCATGTCCAGCAGCAGCTCCACATAGCGGCGCAGGTTGCTGCGGAAGAGTTCCGGCGTGGCCAGGCCTTCCACACAGAAGCGGATCTCGAAGCATTCGCCTTCGATCTCGCCGATGTAGGCCTTGGCGATCCGGTATTCGCGGGAGGCTTCGGAAGCGGCGCTGTAGAAGAGCTCCAGCTGATCCATGTCGTCCACTTCGAAGGCGCAGACCAGAGAGAAGAAGTCCTTGTCTTCCTCGTCGAGGATGAGGGAAAGGGAGATCTCGCCCGCGAGGAAGGAGATGTCGCCGTCTTCGTCGATCTCAGGCTGGAAGCCTTCTTCAGCCAGGGCATCGAAACAGAATTTCTTGTCCATTGGGGGTGATCCTTTTCCCGGCGTGGCCGGGGTCGGGGCTTGGCGGTCCTGGGGACCATGAGGAGGCGGCGGAGAAAAGATAAAACAGGCGGGGCCTGTTTTATCTTTTCCGGAAAATGGGGGTCGGCTAGTCGAGGGCGTCCTTGAGCATCTTGCCGGGACGGAATTTCACCATCTTGCAGGCGGGGATGGTCAGGGTCTCGCCGGTACGGGGGTTGCGGCCCTGGCGTTCCTTGCGGGTCTCCACCACGAAGGTGCCGAAACCGGTCAGGGTCAGCTTGTCGTCCTTGGCCAGGGATTCTTCCACAGAAGCCAGGAAGGCATTGAGCGCGCGTTCAGCAGCGGCTTTGGTCAGATTGGCCTTGGCGGCAATCTTTTCAACCAGGTCAGCCTTGGTCATTGGGATATCCTCCTCATCTCGTCAGTGATACGCCATGTCCGCCGCGGGGCGGATCCCCTCTGGCGTGTTGTTTTTGTAAAACTACCTGTCAGGCAATCAGTTTTTCAAGGGGTTGTCAAGCAAGGAAGCCCCGAAACGGCTGATATGCTGAAAGTCCGCCACAGTGAGCTGTTCCGGCCGCAGGGTGGGCGTGATGCCGGCCTGCTCGATGGCCGCGGACAGCCACGGGGCCAGCGGGCAGCGGCGGGCGATGCTGCCCAGCTGCTTGCGGCGCTGCTGGAAACAGACCTTGATGACCAGGGCCAGCAGATCCGGGCGCTCCGGGCGCTGGTCCGGGGGCAGGGGCTCGAAGGAGAGCACGGCGGAATCCACCTTGGGCGGCGGGCTGAAGGCGCCGGGGCCCACGATGAACTCCATGCGCGGCCAGGCAAAACTCTGCACCCAGACCGACAGGGCCCCGTAATGGCCGTTGCCCGGCCCGGCGGCCAGGCGCTGGCCCACTTCCTTCTGGACCATGAAGGCCGCCCGCACCAGGCCCGTGGCGCGGGAGAACAGGTCCCACATCATGGGCGAGGCCACGTTGTAGGGCAGGTTGCCGATGATCTTCCACGGATTGTCGGGCGTGATGCGGCTCCAGTCGAAGCGCAGGGCGTCCGTCAGCACGGCCTGGGTACGCGCCGCGCCCAGGCGCTGGCGCTCGGCGGCCCAGTGGCTGTCCTTTTCCAGCAGCACCAGCCGGGCATGGGGCTGGGCCTCGATGGCGCGGGTCAGGGCGCCGGGGCCGGGACCGATCTCGATGACGTTGTCCGTGTCCTTGGGCAGCAGCAGGGAGGCGATGCGGTTGCAGATGCTCTCATGCCGCAAGAAGTGCTGGCCCAGACTTTTTTTGGCCTTGGGTTGGGTGCTTTCGTTCATCAGGGCAGGTCGAAGCGGTCAAAGGTGAGTACGAGCCCGGCCCGGCCCTGGGTGGCCGAGCGCAGGGAGGTCGAAAAACCGAAAAGTTTGCGCAGGGGCGCCAGCCCGCGCACATGCTTGAGCCCGGAGCGGTCCTCCAGGTCTTCCACACGTCCGCCGGCCGTGCCGAACAGGCTGATGGCCGCGCCCAGGAATTCGTCGGGCACGCTGATCTCCACTTTCATGAGCGGTTCCAGCGCCACGGGCGATGCCGCGGCCAGGGCCTCGCGCAGGGCCATGCCCGCGGCCATGTGGCAGCCGGGCACGGTGGTCTGGCCCTCGCGCCGTTCCACGGCGGTCAGGGTCACTTCCACGTCCTCCACGGGATAGCCGGTCAGGGCACCGCTCTGCAAGGCATCGCGCACGCCTTCCAGGGCGGCGTCCAGCAGGGGCTTGGGCAGCAGCTTGCGCGCTTCGGCCTCGTCGGCGGGCAAAAAGTCGCCCACCAATACGCGGTTGCCCGTGCCGCGCGGCAGGGGACGCACATGCAGCTCCACATGGCCGAAGTGGTGCTCCTTGCCCAGCTCGCGGTCGAATTCGCCCTGGCCGTCGGCCTCCTTGCGCACGGTCTCGCGCAGGATGACCTGCGGGTGTCCGGCCCGGGGCGAGATGCCGTATTCGCGGGACATGCGTTCCAGCAGCACGTCCAGATGCAGTTCGCCCATGCCGGAGACCATGCGGCAGGCCGTTTCCTCGTCCATGCGCACTTCCAGCGTGGGGTCTTCGGCGGCGTAGCGTTCCAGGGCCTCGTCCAGCACCTTGCCTTCGTCGGCATTGCGCGGCTCCAGGGCCAGGGTGATGACCGGCGCGTAGGAGTCGATGGCTTCCAGGGCCAGCAGGCGGCTCTTGTGGCAATAGGTCTCGCCGGTGTGCGCGCCGCGCAGGCCCACGAGGGTCACGATCTCGCCGGTGGAGGCGCTTTCCAGCTGCTCGCGGCGGTCGGCATGCATGCGGTAGATGCGGCTGATGCGGTCCTCGGTCTTGCCGGAGGTATTGGTCAGGGCGTCGCCCTCGTGCAGGCTGCCTGCGTAGACGCGGGCAAAAGCCAGCTTGCGGCCGTTCTCCATGAGCACCTTGAAGATCAGCACCACGGCGGGCGCGGCGGCATCGGGAGGCACGGGCACCTCGTTGCCCTCGCTGTCGCGGCCCACGGGCGCGGGCACGTCCAGCGGCGAAGGCAGCAGGTCGCAGACGGCATCCAGCACGGGCTGTACGCCGCTGTTGCGCAGGGCGGAGCCGCAGAACACCGGGGTCACGGCCCGGCTCAGGGTGGCCCGGCGCAGGGCGGCGCGCACGTCGTCCAGGCTGTATTCCCCGCCCAGATACAGGTCGAGGAAGGGCTCGTCGGCCTCGGCCAGATGCTCCAGCAGGCTTTCCCGCCAGGGCTCGGCCACGGCGGCTTCCGCATCGCTCCAGGGGCGGCGGGTCACGGTGCGGCCCTGGTCGGCCTGGTCGAAGTCCAGATGCTCGCGGGCCAGCAGGTCCAGCACGCCGTCGAAAGCCTCGCCCTCTCCGTTGGGGATGGTCAGGGGCAGGGGATTGGCGCCCAGACGTTTTTTCATGCCTTCCAGCACATTGGCGAAATCAGCGCCCATCCGGTCCATCTTGTTGATGAAGGCGATCTTGGGCACGCCAAAGCTCTCCGACTGCCGCCAGACCGTCTCGGACTGCGGCTCCACACCGGCCACGCCGCAGAACACGCCCACCGCACCGTCCAGCACGCGCAGGGAGCGCTCCACCTCGATGGTGAAGTCCACATGGCCGGGCGTGTCGATGAGGTTGATGGTGTGCTCGTTCCACTGGCAGGTGGTGCAGGCCGACATGATGGTGATGCCGCGCTCCTGCTCCTCGGGCATGTAGTCCATGGTGGCGGTGCCGTCATGGACTTCCCCCAGGCGGTGGATCTTGCGGCTGTAGTAGAGCATGCGCTCCGAGAGCGTGGTCTTGCCCGCGTCGATGTGGGCGATGATGCCGATATTGCGGATGTTTTTCATGGCAGTCTCGTCAACGTATGGGCCGGGAGATCCCGGCAGGATGGCGAAAGTATGCGCTTTCCCGCCGTTGCGCGCAAGCGGCGGGGCTGGTGGCGGCGATGGCGCCGCGGTCATCGTCTGTCCTGCCCGGATGGTTTACAGCAGGCTGAAGGCCCGGCGACGGCAGCGGAAAAAGTCCGGCGTCAGGCCCGGGTGCAGCCAGAAGGCTTCGCAGCCGGGCGTGAGCAGCAGCTCCACCGGCCCCCCTTCGTCCTCCATGGCCAGGCGGGCGGCCTCGTCTTCCTCCAGCACGGCGGCGGGCAGGCAGGGGCCGGGCAAAGGTCCGCCGTCCAGTACGGCCCGGGCGGCCTCGCCATGCAGGGCCTGTGCCGTGCAGTCCGGGCCGTGGGCGAAGGCCAGCAGCTCTGCATCCGCGGCAGTGTCCTGCGGCAGCAGGAACAGGGGCAGGGCATCTTCGCGCCAGATGCGTCCCGGCAGGTCGCCGCGTTCCGGCAGGGCGTCCCCGTCCAGACCGTGCAGCAGGACCACGCGGCACTGGGGCAGTTCGCGCGTCAGGCGCGTGAAATCGGCAGCCGGAAGGGCAAAGGCATCTTCCACACCGGCCAGCTCCAGGGTCACCAGCACTTCGGGCGTGGGCTCACCGCCAAGACAGAAAGCCCCTGTCAGCGGAACACCGGCCAGGATGGCGGGCATGAGGGCCGCCGCCAGACGGGCGGGCGAACGCAGCGAAGCCGGGAAGGCCACCAGGGCAAAGGGCGCCGGGCCGTCCGTGACCGTCCGGCGGAAGCCCCGGCGGGGGAAGCGCTCGTCCCGGCAGGTCCGGCTGTCCATCTCTCCGGCGTGGGCCTGCTGCAGGGCCAGCGCGGTCTTGATGGCGGCACGCAGATGCGCGGGGGTGTCCTCGTAAGCTGCGGCGCGCGGTTCGTCAGGTACCCGGAAGGCTTCCAGCCACTGGGGCCAGGCCGGGCCGCTGTCCTCTTCCGCGAAGATGTCCTCACAACCGGTGGGCATGCAGATGCTGTCCATGAGGGCTCCTACAGGCTGTCACAGGCCAGGGCGTACAGGCGGGCCTCCATGAGGCGGCGGGCCGCCAGCCGTTCCGGCCAGAAGGCCGCGGCACGACGCAGGGCGGTATCCGAAGCCCGGTCGGCAGGCGCAAGGCCGTGCCAGGAGAGCACGGCGGCGTCCTCGGCGGCCAGGGCCAGCAGCTCGTCCGTCAGGGGCCAGCCGCTGGTCAGGGGCGCGGCGGCGCATTGTTCCGGACCGTGGCCCATGTATACGGCATGGGCGTTCTCCAGCACCAGTTCGGGGTCGCGGCTCAAAAAGATCTTGGCGCCTGCGCGCAGGGCCATGTCCAGCAGAGAGTGATCGGGTTCGCCCCATTCGGGCAGGGCCATGAACAGTTCGAAGGGCGCGTAGATGGCGGCCGTGATCAGATCGCAGGCCAGGCCGCACTGGGCACCGCCCAGCCAGGAGATGCGCAGGCTCTCCCAGTCCCCGTGCCGGGCGGCCAGCAGGGCAAGGTCGGCCAGGGCCTGGCCCGGCGCGCCCTTGTCGTTGCCCGCATTGACCACCGCTCCCGGCAGACCGGCGGCCAGGCAGTCCAGGGCGCCGCCCTTGAGCCCGGCGGTCAGGCAGAGCCCGGCATGGGCGTAAAGCGGGGCCTGAAGGTCACAGGAGGCCATGTCCTGGGCCCAGAGTGCGGACGGCAGCATGTCCACGTCCATGCCCAGCTGACGGGCCGCGGCCGTGGCGGCCAGCACGTCCTGCGTGTCGGCGCCGTCAGCGGCCAGCAGCAGGGCCGTCTTGCCGGTCAGGGGGGCGGGCTGGCCCTCCATCTGCATCAGTTGCCAGAAGGTGGACTGTCCCAGGTCACGGATACGCAAGATCTGCCGGGCCATGATAACTCCTTGTGCTGTACTTGAAGGCGGCGAAAGGGTGGGACGAGGGGGAAGAGGGAAACCTTTTGGAAAAGGTTTCCCTCTTCCCCCTC